>ENA-OOZQ01000056-OOZQ01000056.1-human-gut-metagenome-genome-assembly--contig:-NODE-56-length-93655-cov-7.157671_pt1 | contig 93655 bp, 84 predicted proteins | sample MGYA00241188_ERZ501399 | MGnify/ENA primary metagenome ERZ501399 (study PRJEB25962, sample SAMEA2042658) | human gut metagenome | biome: human gut; feature: human-associated habitat; material: faeces... | reverse complement strand
CGACAGATAAGTCAGATTGTGGTACAGAGGGTTCCGGTGTAAAACAATTTATGTATCGTTATGGTTCTTCTGGCAATTGGCAATCTGTAGGTGCTACGAAAACGACAATAAATGGTGAGATAGCATATACGGCAACTGTTGTTAGAAAAACAACTTTTGATGGAATAATCGATGTAAAAGCAGTGGATAATGCTCAGGTTTCTGGAACATCATCAAATCACGAAAGTGGTACTACGAGAGCATATTTATTAGTCGATAAAACACCTCCTTCTTGTACGAGCTCCGGCGGTTCATCTGATTGGATTAATAAATCTAGTAACCCAGGAACAATTACCATAACAGGTACTTGTAGTGACACGAATTCTGGATGTCGTGAAGAAAAAATTACCAAAGAATATTCGACAGATATCGACAGTACGACAGAGTCTCCTGGAACTGTTTACGATAATGTCGGAAACTCTACCGTATGTCCGGGAAATAGAACTGTTAAAATTGATAAAACGGATCCAACCTGTACATCATCAGGAGGAAGTACAAATTGGACCGCAGGAACTATTACATTAACAGGCACATGTAATGATAATTTATCTGGCTGTCGTTCGAACGTAACGAAACAATACACTCAACAAATCAATAGTACGACAGAGTCTCCTGGAACAATTTATGATAATGCAGGAAATTCAGGAACGTGTCCAGGTAATCAAACTGTGCGAATTGATAAAACAGCACCAACTTGTACAAGCTCTGGTGGTACAACGCAACCAGTATTTGGAAAAGTAACGTTAGTTGGAACTTGCCATGATAATGAAAGCGGTTGTCAAGGAAACGTAACAAAAGAGTTTTCGGGTAAACAAAATTTAACCAATCAATCTCCTGGATCTGTATGTGATAATGTGGGTCATTGTACAGCTTGTCCAGCAAATCAAAATGTTCAAATTAATGCAAACTTTAGTGTAGTCGGAGGAGATGCATGCAGCAACGGAATTGGTTCTAATATAACTTGGTCAAATAGCGGAAATACTGCTAATGGTGGTGGTAGCGGTGGCTGTGGTTCTGTTCGTATGCTAACTAATTGGGGTGGCTCTGGAAGTGTATATTACGGTAGTAGTCCAATTCCAACAAACGGAGCAACAAAAATTATCATCGACGGGCACGGTTGGCAAAAACACTATGATGGTATTGACATATGCGTTAATGATGACAGTCAGTGTCGAAGTGCTTCTGGAAATAATCCTAATGATACACCAGATCACACGTGGCACTATGAATGGAATATTAGCGGAAGTACAGTAACCGTCCATTTCCGTGGTTGGAACCAAAATGACGGATCAGCAGAAGCATATATTACTTCTATTCGTCTAGAAGGATAAATATAAATAGACAAATGTTTCGATTTGTCTATTTTTTGTGTTATAATGGCAATAGAGGTGAGAAGTATGCCATTTAATTATCAACTTCAAAAAGAAGGAAAAGATTTCAGTTTATTTCAGGATAGCGAATATACGGAATTAAATTTAACAGATATTGAACTGTTCTGTGAAGATTACTTGTGTAATGACTTTAAAGATCAAACTCATGAAGATGAAATCTTTCGGATGTATCTGACCTGGTTTTTATGCAGCGAAGAAAAAAAGGTTCTAGAAAAAGTAGCGGCAGATTGGAAACAAGAACAAATTGCGTATCCAGGTATCGTTGCTTTGTATTCTCATAATATGGTAACAGCTAAGAAAGGAATGCAAATATCTGCTGGTGGAAGAAGCAGAGTAAGATCACTGTTAAACAAATATATCGGAAAAGAAAATGAATTGTTAATGTTACCGAGAAAATATCAAATATTAAAGGATAAAGTGACAGAAGGTTCTCTTCAATTAGTAAAGAAAGGAAGTTAACATGAATACGGTTGTCATTACAGGATCAGCCAGAGGGTTAGGGTTAGAATTAGCAAAAGAGTTCAGAAAGAATAACTATAACGTCGTTATTTCTGATTTGAAAGAGGAGTCTTTAGCAAGTGCCAAAGAAGAACTGAGTAAAATTCAAAGTGATGCTAAAATTCATTCTGTCGTAGCAGATGTAACCAGTGAAAGTGATTTGGAACATTTGTTAGATGAAACACAAAAAGAATTTCAAACGATCGATATCTTTATCAACAATGCCGGTGTCAATCAACACATGGTTCCGATTTGGGAAGTTTCCAGTGACGAAATCAAACGATTGATGGATATCGATTTAAAAGGTGCCATCATCGGTACGAAATTAGCGATTCAGAGAATGATGAAACAAGGTCACGGTGCTATCTACGGAATTGAAGGGTACGGTAGCAATGATGCGATGATGCTAGGCTTATCCATCTACGGAACTAGTAAACGAGGTCTTACATATTTCTTAGAAGCAACAGCCAAAGAAATCAAAGAGAAGAATCTACCAATTCAGATTGGAGCCTTATCTCCTGGAATTATGATTACAAATTTCATTACCCATTCACTGGGAGAAGATGAATTTGAACTTCCTGAAAAGACGAAGAAAGTTTACAATATCTTAGGCGATTATCCGGATGTTATTGCTAAGTTCTTGGTAGAAAAGATGCTAAAGAACAACAAGCCGTTTGCAAGAATCAATTGGTTAACAAATCGCAAAGCGGCCTTTCGCTTTATGACTTGCGCATGGAATAAAAGAGATTTTTTTACGAAAAAGTAGAGGGTAAACTCTTTTTTTCTTGGTATAATTTATAGTGAGGAGGAATGTCTATGGTAGCAGAAGTTTTAGTCGAGTTATCCCACAAGAATATCGATAAGACATTCGAGTACACAGTTCCAGATACTTTAAAAGACAAAGTAAAAAAAGGCATGAAAGTAGAAGTTCCCTTTGGAAATACGACATTAGAGGGATTCGTGTTAAATGAAAAAGATCGTTCCGATACATCTGTCTCTTTAAAGGAAATCAAAGCCGTCATGGATGATGAAATCGTTTTAAATGATGAACTGCTAGCACTTGGTAAAATCATGCAAGAACATACGTTATCGACGTTGATTAGTTGTTATCAAACGATGCTTCCAAAGGCATTGAAAGCTCATGAAGGCGTAACTGTTTCGAAAAAATATAAAACCTTTTACGAATTGGTCTTTATTCCAGAAAAGATGAATACGGTTCAACAAAAAATAATCGAATCATTTCAAAATAGAAAAGAAGTTTCTAGAGAAGAGTTATTGAAAATATCTGCTTCTGCAATCAAAACATTATTAAAACAAGGTGTCTTAAAAGAAATCAAAAAAGAAGAATATCGTTTGGAACAAGAAGAAGTTGCGACAGAAAAGAAACCTCTTACGGATGAACAACAAAAAGTTGTTAGAGAAGTACTAGAAAGTAACGATATTGTCTATCTGTTACATGGTGTCACTGGTTCTGGCAAAACAGAAGTTTATATGGAATTAATTGACGATGTGCTATTACAAAATAAAACCGCAATCGTTTTAGTACCCGAAATCAGTTTGACACCACAGATGATTCGTAGGTTTCAAATCCGTTTTGGCAAAATTATTGCCGTTTTACATAGTGCTTTAAGTGATGGCGAACGATACGATGAATGGCGAAAAATTAGAGATGGAAATGCCAAAATTGTAATCGGCGCAAGAAGTGCTTTATTTGCTCCGTTAAAGAATGTTGGACTCATCATCATCGATGAGGAACACAGTGATTCTTATAAACAAGATGAGGTAAATCCGCGGTATGATGCTAAAGACATGGCGATTTGTAGAGCAAAATTAAATCCGGGTTGTAAAGTAATCATGGGTAGTGCAACACCGTCATTAGATGCATATGCAAGAGCTCAAAAGGGCGTCTATCATTTACTGAAACTCCCTCATCGCGTGAACCATCATGCTTTACCAACGGTACATATCATCGATATGAACGAGTCTTTTAAACACGCCAAAGGCCATTTTTCAGAAGAGTTGTTAGAAGCCATTCAAAAAAAGATAGAAAACAAAGAACAAGTGATTCTTCTGTTAAATAGACGCGGCTATGCATCGTTTATCTCTTGTAAAAACTGTGGCTATGCCATCAAGTGTCCCCATTGTGATATTACGCTTACGTATCATAAAAGTAGTAACAATTTGCGTTGTCACTATTGTGGCTATGCTATAAATCTTCCGGATGAATGTCCATCATGTCATGAACATTCCTTATCTCGTCTAGGAGTTGGAACAGAACGAATTGAAGAAGAGTTACAGAAATATTTACCAGCAGCTGTGCGGGTATTAAGGATGGATATCGATACCACTTCCAAAAAAGGTTCTCATAAAAAGATGATAACGGCATTTCAAAATCACGAGTATGATATCCTTTTAGGAACTCAAATTGTTGCCAAAGGACTAGATTTTGAAAACGTAACCCTAGTCGGTATCATCAATGCTGATACTTCTTTAAACATTCCAGATTTTAGAAGTAGTGAGACGACGTTTTCCCTTTTATCTCAGGTATCAGGAAGAGCAGGACGTAGCAAAAAAGAAGGCGAAGTATACTTACAGACATTTAATCCGACGCATTATGCCATCGTTCATGCGACCAGCCATGATTACATTGGTTTTTACCAAGAGGAGATGAAAATCAGAAAGATTTTAAAGTATCCCCCATACTACTATTTAGTATCGATTGGAATATCATCAAAAGAAGAACAACTGTGTTACCGAGAATCTTTAAAAATTGCCAAAGCTTTGTCAAAATATTTACAAAATACAATTTTGTTAGGACCCTCTACAGCAATGGTTTATAAAGTAAACAACGTCTACCGCTATGGCATCATCTTAAAGTATCAAAAAGAACCTAACTTAATGATAGCGCTGACCAAAATGATCGATGCTTATAAAGGAAATCCGAAACTTACAATCAGTATTAATTTTAATCCTGGTCATTGTTAAAACGAAGGGACTCTGCTATACTTATAATAGAAATTAGGTGATGAGAATGTTGAAAATTGTTTTTATGGGAACGCCAAAATTTGCAGTCCCAATATTAGAAGGTTTAATTGAAAATTACAAAGTAGTTGGAGTTGTGAGCCAACCGGATAAAGAGGTAGGAAGGCATCATAAACTTCAAAAGACGCCAATTAAAGAATTGGCAGAAAGTTATGATATTCCAGTTTTTCAACCAGAAAAAATCAAAAACGACAACGAACAGATCAAAGCATGGAAACCAGATTTAATCGTCACATGTGCTTACGGTCAAATCATTCCAGACGAGATTTTAACTTGTGCTAAGTATGGTGCCATCAATGTGCATGCATCTTTACTTCCAAAACTTCGTGGTGGTGCTCCAATTCACAAAGCCATCATGTACGGGTACCCAGAAACTGGAATCACAATTATGAGAATGGTTAAGAAAATGGATGCTGGTGATATTTTAACGCAAAAAAGTACGATCATCACACAAGATGATAACTTGGAAAGTTTATCAGACCGGTTAAGTAAAATTGGGAAAGAATTACTTTTGGATACCATTCCAGATTTAATAGCAGGAAAAATCAAACCGATTCCTCAGGACGAAAGTGAAGTAACGTATGCATACAATGTAACGAGGGAAGAAGAACATTTGGACTTTGAACATGAAACGACGCTGGAACTATGGAATCACATCAGGGCCCTAGATCCAGAGATTGGAGCATACGCCATGTTAGATGGAAACATTGTCAAAATTTATAAATGTTACCGCACCGACAGTTTCTATACAAGTAAAAAAAATGGCGAAATTTCTAGAATTTATAAAGATGGCTTCGGTGTCAGTACGCGGGATGGTGAAATTGTAATCACGGAGTTTCAACCAGCCGGCAAAAAGAAAATGAAAGTAAAAGATTACTTTAATGGAACAGATGCCAACGAATTATTAGGGAAGGTGTTTGAATAATGGGAGCAATGAAAGATAGATGGAATCATACAAAAGAAAAGGTGAAAGAGACAAGAGAGTATACCAATACGCGAGAAGGATCTATTTTTGGTTTTACAGTTTGTATGATTATTATTGTTGTTCTATTGCTATTTTTACGATTAAACAACAATAATTCAACGAATAATCCGACTACTACTGCTACCCCTAATCCATTTCAAACTCCAGATGTAACTTCAGACGTAGAGAAAAATAAAGAAGAATTTAAAAATATTTTAGATGCCAATTACGAATTTAGTTATACGATTACAGCAAACGGTTCTACCACAACTTATATTGGTAAAACGTATCATAATAAAGAATCGTTTACAAGAGTTCAAAATGGTGTAGCATCTGCTTTCTACAAATTAAATGATTCTTATTTTAATAGCAATTATGCAACTGTAGAGAATCCATATCAGTACCAAGAATTTATGGATATCGATAATGTATTATCACTATTAGACTATGCATCGATTGAAGAAAATACAGGAAGTCAAGTGACAGCTAATATTTATGCAAGTGACATTTACGATATCGTTTATCCGGAAAGCTTTTATGATCCAACGAGTGTCATTACTGTTCCAGCGGATACCATTTCTTTTACCGTTCAAGATGATCAAGTTACTAGCATTCATTATGACCTAAACAATTTCATCACTAGTAGCACATCTGGTGCCATTACGTCATTGACAATCGACTTGACATACTCTAATTTCGGTACTGTAGAAGATTTCTCAATTGGATCGTAATTAGACACTAATTGACACTTTTGAAAGTGTCTTTTTTATTGGAATTTTTAAAAAGGGACAAAAAATAGAAAGAAGCACGGAAATCCGGCGAAATAATAAATCGAGATATGGTATAATGATGATGTGGAGATTATTATGAAAAGTATATATGGAATGAGTTTGAAAGACTTGGAAGAATACTTCTTAAGTCATAACGATAAAAAATTTAGGGCGACGCAAATATACGATTGGTTGTACCGGAAAAACGTAACAAGTTTCGATGATATGACAAATTTAAAAAAAGATGTCATAGAATTATTAAAGAACGATTTTTATTTGCGGACATTGGAATTAAAGAAAGTAGAACGGGATACCCTAGTAAATAAGTACTTGTTTTATTTACAGGACGGTGAGAAAATCGAAGCCGTTTTGATGCGTCACGACTACGGCAATAGCATCTGTATTTCAACCCAAGTCGGATGCAATATGGGCTGTAAATTCTGCGAAAGTGGACGTCTTAAAAAAGTACGTAATTTAACGGCCGGTGAGATGACCGAACAGATTTTACAAGTTCAAGAAGATATCGGGGATCGCGTTTCTCACGTCGTCTTGATGGGAATTGGCGAACCGTTCGATAATTACGATGAGGTGACGAAGTTTATAGAAATCATCAACCATGATTTAGGGCTAGCGATAGGAGCCAGACACATTACGGTGTCAACTTGCGGATTGATTCCTAAGATTAAAGAGTTTATGAACTTCCCGTATCAAGTAAATCTTGCCATCAGTTTACATGCTCCAACTGATGAATTAAGACGTCAGATTATGCCGGTTGCCAATGCGTATCCATTAAAGGATTTGATGCAAACGATTCGAGAATACATTGCCAAAACGAATCGTCGGGTAACTTTCGAGTACATCTTATTACAAGGAATTAACGATTCCAAAGAATGTGCGGAAAGCTTAGCAAAACTAGTGAACGGTATGAATTGTTACATCAATTTAATTCCGTATAACGAAACAGAAAATATTGGATATAAACGAAGTAAAGAAGAGACGATTCGCGAGTTTTATGATATACTAAAGAAGAATCATACAAGCGTAACCAAACGAAAAGAGTTCGGTAGCAAAATTAGTGCTGCCTGCGGGCAACTTAGAAGTAAAAAGGAGATGGAAGAATGAAATCGTTTTATTTGACGGATTCCGGTAAAGTAAGAGATCACAACGAAGACAGTGTCATCATTGTAAGAAATAGAAATAACGAATACTTGATGGCTGTTGCAGACGGCATGGGTGGACATTCCGCCGGGGAAGTTGCATCTTCCATCGCCATTGGGTATTTGGGAAAACACTTTAACGATACCTTTCAAAATTTATCGAAACAAGAGGCAGTCGATTGGTTAAGAGAAGCCGTTACGGAAATTAATACGTTGATTTTTGATCACGTAAAAACGCATCCAGAAAGTAAAGGAATGGGCACGACTTTAGTTGTAGCAATACTAACCAAAGAGTATCTACTATGTGGTAATATTGGGGACTCCTCTGGATTCGTGATGAAAAATAATAAACTACATAAAGTTACGTATGATCATACGTTAGTCAATTTATTGGTATCGGCAGGTGAACTGACCGAAGAACAAGCAAAAGATCATCCTAAGAAAAATGTCTTGATGAAAGCACTGGGAGCAAACAATCCAATCGATATCGATATTTTCGATTGTGATATGAAAGTTTCTGCAATTTTACTTTGTAGCGACGGCTTAACGAACATGTTAGACGAAGCATCTATTCAAAAGGTACTGTTGAGTGATTTAGATGTACCGGATAAAGTCATTAAACTAATCAGAAAAGCAAACAATAGAGGAGGAACCGACAATATCTCTATTGCATATTTGATTAGAGATGAAGAAGGTGAATAAAGAATGATTATAAAAGGGCAAAAGATTAGTGATCGATACTTAATTGTAAGAAGCATAGGAGAAGGTGGTATGGCCAATGTGTACTTGGCACACGATACGATTTTAGATCGGGATGTCGCCATCAAAGTACTACGTGGCGATTTATCGAACGATGAAAAGTTCGTCCGTCGTTTTCAACGTGAGGCCTTGGCCGCTTCTTCCTTATCCCACCCGAATATTGTCGAAATGTACGATGTTGGAGAAGACAACGGTATCTACTACATTGTCATGGAATATGTAGAAGGGAAAACAGTCAAACAACTCGTCAAAAAACGAGGCAGTTTAACTTTGTCGGAAGCCTTGGATATCATGTTACAATTAACCGATGGGATTTCTCATGCACACGATAGTTACATTATTCACCGCGATTTAAAGCCACAAAATATATTGATTAAAGACGATGGTCAAATTAAAATTACAGACTTCGGAATTGCCATGGCATTAAATTCGACACAACTGACACAGACGAATTCCGTCATGGGAAGTGTTCATTATTTACCACCAGAGCAAGCATTGGGAAAAGGTGCCACGATTCGTAGTGATATCTACTCGATGGGAATTCTGTTCTATGAATTATTAACCGGTAAACTTCCGTTCAAAGGAGAAAATGCCGTAGAAATTGCTATGAAACAGATTAAAGAACCGCTACCAAGTGTCAGGAAACAAAACGAAGCCATTCCACAAAGCATCGAAAACATCATTTTAAAAGCGACGGCTAAAAATCCGAAAAACCGTTATCATGATGCGAAAGAAATGCACGAAGACTTGTTGACGGCACTAGATGAAGATCGTCTAAATGAACCGAAGATTACGTACAAATATCCAGAACACGAAGAAGATATCAAATCGAATGACGATACACCGGTTAAACAGACGAAGAAAGAAAGCAAAAAACAACCAGAGAAAAAAGAAGTCAAGAAGGAAGAAAAAGAAAACACAGAAGAGATTGCAAAGAAAGTTCCAGATGAGCCACCGGTAGAGGAACCTCCTAAGAAATCTTCTAAATCGACTAAAGTCGTCGTTGCCTTAGCAATTCTATTTTCACTAATCGTAATTGGAATCGCTAGTATTTTCCTAATTATTCCAGAACTTACCAAAGTTCCAGACATCGTTGTTCCAAATGTTGCTAACATGAGTGTCATCGATGCTGAAAATGAACTAAAAGATGCTGGCTTTGCAGTGGCAACATCGACTGTGAAGGAAGAAAGTTCGGATGTCGATAAAGGACTCGTCATTCGTACCGATCCAGAGGCTGGTCGTAAGATTAAAAAAGGTACGACGATTACGATTGTAGAATCGACCGGTAAAACCGTTTTAACAGTAGAAGACTATACGGGTAAAAATTATATTGAAATTAAAACGTTATTAGAAAGTATGTATCAAATTAAAGTCAATATTGAAAAACGAGACATCGAAGACAACGCAAGCGAGTACGAAGAACAAGAGATTATTGGTCAATCTGTCGCTGCCGGAGAAACGTTAAGCGAAGGCGACTCCATCACATTGTATATTCCGAATATCATCGATGGATATCCAGATTTTGTAACAGAAGGGTGGACGGTCGACGATGTAAAAAACTTCTGTAATCAGTACAACATCACTTTGACAATCGATTATCAAGAGACGAGCGATTACGCTTCTGGAACGATTTTAAGTCAATCTAGAAGTTCCGATACACCGATTGTAAGTGGCACGACACTTAAGATTACAGTTGCAACAGAACCTACGGATTCCGGTAAACCAGCAGATGGCGAAGAAGAGGATAACACATCCGATACAGAAAAAGATTCAAAAGATGACAACAACACACAGTAAGGGGAGTTTATGAAAGGTCAAATTGTAAAGATTTTAAGTGATATTCACTTTGTAAGTACAGAAAATGAAACGATTCCTTGCACATGCCGAGGAATTTTCCGCAAAAACAAAGTTAATCCATACGTGGGTGACTTTGTTCTTTTTGATGAAGAGAAAAAACAAATTACAGAAGTGTTAAAACGGAAAAACGAAATTAAACGTCCACCGGTTGCAAACATCGATCAAGGATTTATCATAACGAGTTTAAAGACACCAGACTTCGATCCGTTCTTACTGGATAAGTTAATCGTCCAACTAGAACTAAATCACATTACACCGGTCATCATATTGACAAAACTAGATTTAGTAAGTGATGAAGTAAAAGAAAAAGTAAGAGAGACGATGAAGTATTATAAAGAGATCGGATACACGGTGCTAGAAAATACGCAATTAGAAGAAATTAAAAAACTGTTTCAGGACAAAACGACCGTATTCACTGGTCAAACGGGAGCAGGTAAAAGCAGATTATTAAATCAGCTAGACGAGAATTTAAATTTAGAAACTGGTGAAGTATCCGAAAGTTTAGGTCGTGGTAGACATACGACGAGACACATCGAGCTGTGGAACTTATTCGGTGGTAAAGTATTAGATACACCAGGTTTTTCTGCTTTGGAGTTTACCGAGTACGAACCCTTGGAGATTGCCAGTGCGATGATTGAATTCAAAAACTATCCGTGTCCTTTTAGAGACTGTAGTCATACGAACGAACCAGAATGCCAAATCAAAAAGGAAGTAGAAAAGGGCACGATTTTAAAAAGTCGTTACGATAGTTACAGACGTCTCATTACCAATCCGGATAAAAGGAGGCGAAAATGGTGAAAAAAACTTCCATCTCATTTTTGAGTAGTAAAAAAATTCCATCTGACTTGATGAAACTGAATGTGACTGATACCGACTACATTCACGTTGATGTTATGGATGGAAAATTTGTAAAAGAAAAGACGCTTCGTTTTAAAGACATGAAAAATATATACAAATACACATCGAAACGACTAGATGTTCATCTGATGGTAAAGGATGTTAAAAAAGAAATCAAAAATTATGCCATACTCAATACAGAATTCATCACGTTTCATCTAGAAGCAACGAGTGATACCAAGAAGTTAATTGATCTCATCCACAGTTATGGAATCAAAGCGGGAATCGCTATTAAACCAGGAACGGATGTCGAGATGATTTATCCATATATCGACGATATCGAACTAGTACTAGTCATGAGTGTCGAACCAGGTAAAGGCGGTCAAGATTTCTTAAAAGATACGACGGCAAGGCTTCATAAATTACGCGAAAAAATTGAACGGGAACACATTCCTGTCTTATTAGAAGTTGACGGAGGTATCAATCCAGAAACGAAAGACGATGTGAGGGATGCCGATATTTTAGTGAGTGGTAGCTATGTTTTAAATAGTGATAATTACCAAGAAGCCATTACGAAGTTACGATAAAAAATAGTATGAACACCATACTATTTTTTATTTTCATTAAAATACTCTTGAATGTTTTTTTGAATGGTACTTTCCATCACTGCAAACTTTGGCCTGATGATAACGATTGCTAAAATGATATGAGCGATGATATCTAAAATCAAATGCAAATGGTCCAAATCGAGAACGAAATATACGAGTACGTATAAAAGAGAAGACCAAAGAATAAATGCGTTCTTGTATTTCATAAACAATGCATCTTGTTTTTTCTCGACAGGAACTCGCACGAGTTCCCAAAGAAGGATTAAATCGACTGGTATAAATAAAAAAATATTCGTTACAAAAAAAGGAATCAGTGGGACTATAGTAGAGATTAACAATACGGTAATAATTCCTACGAAATACCAGATAAGATAAGAAACGATACTACTAGAAAAAATCTTACTCTTCATAATCCACCTCATGATAATAAAATCGTATCACAGGTGAATCAAAAATGCCACAAAAAAACTGCAATTAAGCAGCTTTTACGTTTTTTCTTTGAGTTTTAATTTCCTTTGTAGTCATTCTAACTTTACTACCATCTTCTAATCTTACAGTTTGTAAATTTAATTTTTGTTTGTGACGTGTAGCACGTAAAGAATGAGAACGTCTATTTCCAAAAGATGGCTTTCTTTCTGAAACGTTTACTGCCATGTTAATTCCTCCTTTTTTTCTACTAAAAATTACTTGCGTCTATAACTTTACCATAATATTGGGAAGAAGTCAAACAAAATCAAATGGGACCCGCTTATTTGAAACGAAAAAACAGGGGATTCAAACCAAAAATATGATTAAAAAGATAGCAAGTATGATAAAATATGAATAGAAAGAAGGTGGAATATGAATCAAATTTTAAACATTGAAACGAACTATTCGTTACTATCGAGTCTTATTTCCATCGATTCTTTAATTTCTTATGCCAAAGAAAACGGCATCACGGTGTTAGGAATCAATGATCCAAACTTCTTCGCTTGCTTGGAGTTTTATAAGGCATGTCAAAAAGAAAACATCAAGCCGGTCATCGGTTTATCGATGACGATAGATGGTGGCGAAATCATCGCTTATGCTAAAAACTATGCCGGTTATAAAGGGTTACTAAAGTTATCTAGTATTCTTTGTGAACGAGATATCCAAATGGAAGACGTTTTAAAATATCAAGAGAACTTAATCTTTTTAATTCCATTTGCAAATATGCGTACTTGGAATACGTTATCTAACAAAGTAATGGATATCTATTTGGCTTATCAGGATTTGGAAGAGGCCAAAGAAGAACTTCTTCTAACGGATAAAGTCGTATTTGCTCCGAAACGTCTTTATATAAAGGATAGTGAACGAGAGTTACTAGAATATTTATACTGTATTCGTGATGGCAAGACGATTGCCGATCATCCATCTTATAACATTCACGCCCTTCCGTTAGAACTTCCCAATGAGATGCATCATTATACAGGAAAAACAGGATTAAAAAATATCGAAGTCATCACTTCGATGATAAATTTAGAGTTTCCAAAATACGAATTATCTCTTCCCATTTATGAGACGAAAGACCATGTACCTGCCCCAGAATACTTACGAATGCTATGTCAAAAAGGCATTTATAAAAGAAGAAGTGGTGCGGTTACAGAAAAAGACAAAGAACGTTTAGAATACGAATTGTCCGTCATTGAAAAAATGGGTTTTGCAAACTACTTTTTGGTGGTGTACGACTTTATTCGCTATGCCAAACAAAACGGCATCTTAGTAGGCCCAGGAAGAGGAAGTGCCGCCGGTAGTCTAGTCGCATACTGTCTAGGGATTACCGAAATTGATCCGTTACAGTACGACCTTCTATTTGAGCGATTCCTAAACCCAGAACGAATTACGATGCCCGATATCGATACTGATATTCCAGATGTTTACAGAGATCAAATTATCGACTACGTAAAAGATAAATACGGTCATAAGAAAGTCGCTGGAATCGTAACCTTCGGAACTTTAGCCGCTAAGCAAGCCATTCGGGATGTCTCTCGTGTATTTAACATCCCACTTTACAAAGTCGATTCCGTCTGTAAAGAAATTCCAGCCATGAGTAAGGAGTCGTTAAAAGAAATTTATCAAAAAAACGAGCGGTTCAGACAAAAGATAGACGAGGATGACTCGTTAAAGAAAATGTTAAAAGTGGCGATGCGAATCGAAGGATTTCCACGTCATACTTCTTCCCATGCGGCTGGAATCGTCATGTCGCAAGTAGAACTGGATGAGTTAGTCCCATTAATCAAAAGTGACGATATGTATCTAACTGGATACACGATGAATTACCTAGAAGAATTAGGTCTTCTAAAAATGGACTTTTTAGGAATTACCAACTTAACGACGATCATGAATATTTTAAAAGATATTGAAACGTACGAGGGTAAGAAAATCAATTTCAACCATATCCCTTTAGATGACAAAGATACGATTCGAATCTTTCAAACGGCCGATACGACCGGTATTTTCCAGTTTGAGTCCGCTGGTATGAAAAACTTCTTACGAAATTTAAAAGCAGACTCATTCGACGATATCGTCGCCGCCATCGCTTTGTTTAGACCAGGTCCTGCCGTCAATATCGATTCTTACATCAGAAGAAAGCATAAAGAAGAACCGGTGACGTACATCGACCCTTCTTTGGAAAATATTTTGAAAAGCACAAACGGAATCATCATCTACCAAGAACAAATCATGCAGATTGCAAACGTCGTCGCTGGGTACTCATTTGGCGAAGCAGATGTCTTAAGAAGAGCAATGAGTAAAAAGAAGATGGACGTCTTAAAAAAAGAAGAACCAAAGTTTATATCCGGTGCCATTCATCGCGGGTATCAAGAGGCGAAAGCAAAAGAAATTTTCGATTTGATTTTACGTTTTGCAAACTACGGATTCAATAAATCACACTCTGTCGCATACTCGGTAGTCGCCTTTAAAATGGCTTATTTAAAAGCACATTACACGAAGTATTTCTATTCCAATCTACTTTCCGGTGTCATTGGTAACGATAACAAAACGAGAGAGTACATCAACGAAGCAAAAGCTCGTCATTTGGCCATTTTACCACCCGATATTAATCTATCAGGAATCAGGTATATTCCAGAAAGTGATGGCATCCGCTATCCCTTATCAGCCATTCATAATGTCGGCATTGTGACTAGTGAAGAAATCATAAAGGCCCGAAATGATCATCCATTTCAAGATATCTTTGACTTTGCCTCTCGCACGGCTTCTAGAAGCTTAACACGAAAAGTCATGGAGACATTGATCGATGCTGGATGTTTCAAATCGTTTCATTATAATACGGCAACCTTATATTACAATCTAGATGCCATTATGAATTACGTCGATTTAGCCAAGGACTTAAATCCAGAATTCATCATGAAACCAGAACTAGAAATCGTTTCCGAGTATCCAAAAGAAGTTTTACTAGTGAAAGAAAAAGAAACGTTTGGAATTTATTTAAATAATCACCCGACGACATCTTACTTAAAACAAACTCCAAATGCCATTCATCTAACGGATACGCCAAATTACTTTAATAAGATCGTAACGACAATTGTTCTTGTCGATAATACGAAACAGATTACGACCAAAAAAGGAGACGCGATGATGTTCCTAACTGGAAGCGATGAATCCGGTTCGATGGAGTTCACTTTATTCCCAAAGGTATTTGCTATTTACCCAGATATCCAAAAGGGAATGATTTTAAAAATAATAGGAAACGTCGAAAAACGTCTCGACCAATATCAAATTATTGTTCGTAAAATCGAACCAATTTCGTAAAGTCCTGTATAAAAGTCTTTCAAAAAAAGACTTTTTTTCATTAGAAATGAAATTTCTATAGTATAATGAATGTAGAATCGATTGGAGGAAGCAAGTATGAAAAAGACAAAAATTGTATGCTCGATTGGCCTTCATCAAACCGATGAAGAAATCAAACAGATGTTGCAAAATGGCATGAATGTGGCAAGATTCGATTTAGGTTCGTTAAGCTACGACTACTGTGAAAAAATGATTGCAAAAGTTCGTGACATTGCATCCAAATTAGGACTTGTCTGTGGAATTATGATGGAAAACAGTGGCCCTACATTGCGCGTCGGAACACTTGATAATGGACATATCACTTTAAAAGAAGGTAGTGAAATAGAAATTTATAATAAACCGCGTGTTGGAACGAAAGAAGGATTCTCCATTTTATATTCAAATTTATTAAAAGACGTACGTGAAGGAACGCATTTATTATTTGGAGATGCCACCGCCGAATTAGAGGTGGCAGCAAAGATGACGGAAACGTTAATTTGCAAAGTAGTCAAGGGCGGTGAATTGACGAACAAAGAGATTGTTCATATTCCAACCATCCATCTATCTGCTCCATATGTGAGTCAAAAAGATCGTGATGATATCGCTTTTGCCCATCGTTTAGGTGTCGATTTTCTAGCATTATCTTTCGTTCGTAGTCACGAGGATATATTAGATATTACTGATGCTTTAATCGAAGAAGATGACGAGCACATCCAATTGATTGCAAAAATTGAAAATAAACAGTCATTAGAAGATATAGATGCAATTATTAATCTTTGTGATGGAATTATGATTGCAAGAGGAGATTTAGGTATCGAAGTGTCTTTGGAACGTCTTCCAGGAATTCAAAAACAGATTGTAAAAAAAGCACATCTAGCAAATAAACTAGCCATTGTTTCTACCGAGATGTTAACTTCTATGATGGTGAGTACCATTCCAACTCGGGCTGAAATTAGCGATATTTACAATGCCGTTATGGATAGTGTCGATGCTGTCTGTTTAAATAAAGAAACCTCTCTTGGCAACCATCCCGTAGAGTCTGTACAGATGATGACAAATATCATCGAAGTAGCCGAAGAAGAACTAGATTACGGAAAAATATTGCGCGATATGAACGTGACAGATTTACAAGATGTCACATCTTCCATCGCATACTCAGTCGTAGATATGGCAAATCACTTAAATATCAAAGGAATTATTCTCGCTACGAATACTGGTTATACAGCTAAAAAAATGAGTATGTTTAGACCACCTGTTCCCGTCGTGGCAACCTCTCCAGATGATCAGACAGTCAGTTCTTTGACTCTTCATTATGGAATTTATCCGACAAAAACCAAACATTTCTTAACGACCGATGAAATCGTAATTGGATGTAAAAAAGTGATTACCAAAGAACTATCTCTAAAAGAAAAAGATTTAGTAATTATTACAGGAGGATTTCCAGCAACAGCCGGATACACCAACTTTATGAAAGTAGAGGAATTATAGATGAAGGAAGAATTGCGTAAGGAGTTTGAACACTTTTTAGGACCCAATAGTCACTGGAATCCATCAGTAGAACCGAGCATCGATTTTATTGACCAAGCAATTGATTATGCCATTGCGATTGAACATTTAACAGATGGCATGGTAAGCGCCAGGTACACATTAGCAAAACTATCGGAAATAAAGACGATTCGCTTAAAGGACTTCGTACCAGGAGAGGATGATTCGATTCAAGTAAACGGCGTATCCGTAACGAGTCTAGATTATAAAAAAATTCGTCCGGCATCTGTAAATATTGTCTATCAAGGTGCGGATAATCGTTACGAAAGCATAATTGCAATATTAGAAGAAAAAGAAATTTTACTATCTGGAAAACTAGAAAAAATTGGTGGTATCGATTTCTCAAATTCGGTCGCTGTAACAAAAGAGTTTTATACTCAACTAGCAAGCTATATGGGAACGACAATTATTCCTCATAAGAATTTGAGTGTACTAGAAGTAAACGGTACGACATACACGGATCCCGTTACGATTGGAGACCGCTTATTCTTTACTGGAAAGACAACCTTAAAAGAAGATTACTATCAAGGTTTTACGACGATGGAATACACGCGTAGTACAGGCGAAGTTACGGTTCTTGATCATCTAGACCGTGAAATTTGCGAAGTCATTGCCAAAAAAGTAATGCGCCATTTAGGCATCTCGTTCCTAGATGATGGCAAAGGTAAATATGCTACGGCACTGATGGAAAAAGGACCAGAAATGCAATTTGTAACCAAGTACATGACGAACTCCAAAAAGTTAGCCAAAGAATACATGCGACATATTGTGGCAGATGGAATCGATATCATTCATTATTTAGAAGATCGAAGTAATTTACAAGAAGAAATGTTAGATGAAAAACTGACGGCTTATTTCCAAAATGGACAAGAATTGAAGCCGGTAACGAAAGAGCAAGCCTTAGCATTTGAAGAGGCTTACATCACTCATTTAACAAAGTAAAATAGGGAAGACTTTTTACCAAAAGTCTTTTCATTTTGGACTCTCATTTGAACCAGTCGTAAAACGGTTATTATTTTCAAATAACCAGCAAGTTTTGTTTTCAAATGAGCAGCAAGTATGTTATATTTATATATAGTTAGTAAGGAAGTGGGATTATGGTATTGAATTTTATGACAAACGATTTTATTATCATTTGGAACCTACTGTTTGGTGCCTCTATCTCTTCGGAAAGTCAAGATTTTAAAACGACTGTTTGGAAAAAATATAGAAAGCAGTATGAAAGTTTACAAAATGATCAAAGAATAATGATTCGCAACATCAAAAATTTCATTCCGGACGACGATACGATTTACAATTTAGCATTGGAATCGAAAATGTATGAAAAAATCAAAAAAGATGCCGACAAGCACCGTATCTTTTTGATGCAAGTCTGGGATAAAAATAAAAAAGCAATTGCCAAAAATTTATTGGAAATTACGAGAATGCCTTTTGATACAGAATATCAAATTTTAGTCGTACCACCCAAGATGAATGTCGTCTACTACGATTATGCAAACGAAGAAAACATCATCGTTTGGGGTAGAGAAAGCGATATGCAAAGTGGGTTAGGTGCTATCTTAAGTATCGTCTATTCGACAGTAAGATATAAAATTGGAAACTACAAACCAGAATACAAAGATATCTTAAAAGCTGTCTTAGAACTTGCTATCAATAATGAACTTTATACGAGAATTACAGGAAAATCGAACTACACTGCAGGAATGGGAGACCCGACATTAAAGTTTTTAAAGAAACAAATTTATCCGTATTGGCTGATGTATTTAGGAGCAACGGAAGATACGTTAACAAAGTACATGATGAGAGATAAAATTGCATTTGATATTGAAGAGTATAAAATAGAAGAAGAATTATCTAAAATCGATTTAATTGGATTTATCGATTTCTGTATCCGCAATCAAAAACAAATTTTAAGAATCGATGACTTAGAAATCATCTAGAAGAAGGTACCATATGGAAGAATTAAATAAGTTATTAGGATACATTTCATTAGATGCGAAATATAAACAAGAATTACTATATGCTTCTCTAAAACAGATTCATGTAAAACAAAAAAATCATGAATGGACGTTCGTATTACAAAATCCGACGAACTTTTCTAGTGAGTTGTTCTTTGCCTTGGAAGATGCCCTAAAAGAAGCATACAAGATGGTACTGAACATTCGGTTAGAAGTGGAAGTAGAAAAAGAAGATTCTTCTAAAATTCCTGAGTACTATGAACGGACATTAGAAAAAGTAAAAAATGTCCAACGGATGTCGATGATCTTTAAAGATAATTTAATGAGCGATGACGATACGTACAATATCGAAGTTACCAATGTAGCAGAACGTCATCAAGTAGAAGAAATGATCAATAAAATCAATGACTTTTATAGAGACTATGGATTCACTTCTAAAATTGGAATCATCATGAATGAAGAAAAAAGTGCGGAGACGAAACAAAAAATTCAAGAATCAGTCGAATCAGCGAGAATTGTCGAACCAGTTAAAAAAGTAGAAACAGAAAAACCGAAGAGTAACGGATTCCGTGCCCAAAAGACGGCTCCCGATGAAAACTGTGTACTAGGAAGAACGATAAAAGATACACCGGTTCCTATCCAAAGTATTGTTGGCGAAGACAACAATATCACGGTTGTAGCAAACGTCTTCGGTGTCGATTTATTTGAGTCATCTAAGACGGATTTTAAAATTATTACACTGAAAATTACAGATTACACCGACAGTATTTATTGCAAAGTGTTCGTTCGCGATGACGAAGAATATGCAAGACTACAAAAAGAATTGAAAGCAGGTAAATGGTTTATCATCAGAGGGTATACAAAAAATGATGCGTTTGCCAAAGAAATCGTGTTAAATGCAAGAGACATCATGAAGTACGATCATCCGGATGAAAGCAGAAAAGATGAAAATGCAGAAAAGAGAGTCGAGTTACACGCTCATACGAAAATGAGTCAAATGGATGGTGTCATGGATGCCAAAGCATATATCAAACAGGCAATTAGTTGGGGTCACAAAGCTGCTGCCGTAACCGATCACAATGCCGTTCAAGCATTTCCAGATGTGTTCCATTATGTAACGGACTATAACAAACATTTAAAAGAAGGACAAGAACCGTTCAAGGCAATTTACGGTGCTGAGTTTATGATGGTAGATGACTCTGTCGATATCGTCATTAGACCTAGCAGTCTACCATTACTAGACACGACTTACGTCGTATTCGACTTAGAGACGACTGGGTTCAATGCCACGGGCGGAGATTCTATCATCGAAATTGGCGCTGTCAAGATGCACCAAGGCGAGATCATTGACCGCTTCGATGAACTGATTAACCCTGGTAGAAAACTACCTACGAAGATTACAGAAATTACGAACATCACCGATGAGATGTTAAAAGATAAAGATAATGAAGAAAACGCGGTGAAACGTTTCCTTGCTTGGACGGGAGATGCTCCAGTCGTCGCTCACAATGCTAAGTTCGATACATCATTCGTGCTAGCAGCTATGGATAAATACAATTTAGGCGAATTCGAAAATACGATTATCGATACGCTAAAACTATCTCAAACATTGGATAACACGTATGCAAGACACAGTTTGAGTGCCTTAGTAAAACGTTACGACGTTCCTTGGGATGAATCTGCTCACCATAGAGGAGATTACGATGCCGAAGGAACGGCTCTCGTATTTTATAAAATGTTAAAGAAGTTAGATGCCAATAATTACAAGACCATCGAAGACTTTAATCGTCTCGTTGCCAAAGATGAAATTTATAAATATGGTGTAACGCATCACATCAACGTTTTGGCAAAAAACAAAACGGGATTAAAAAATCTATTCCGTTTGATTTCCTTAGCAAATACGAAATACTTGTACAAAGTTCCACGCATTCCAAGAAGTGAAGTAGAAGCTTTGCGAGAAGGTCTTTTAATCGGTTCTGGCTGTTATGAAAGTGAAGTTTTCAGTGCCGCTAGAAGCAAAGGCGACCAGGAACTTACCAACATTATCAGTTTCTATGATTATGTCGAAGTACAACCACCAGAAGTGTACCAACATTTGGTGGATACCCATGACTTCGATACCAAACAAGAAGTTGTGGAAAACATTAAGAAGATTATCTCTGCTACCGAGCAAGCTGGAAAACTGATTGTCGCAACAGGCGACGTTCATCAATTGAATCCCGAAGACAGAATCTATAGAGAGATTATCGTCAACCAAAAAGTACCAGGTGGAGGACGTCATCCATTAGCAAAAAGCGATATCAAAGAAATACCAAATCAATACTTTAGAACGACCGATGAGATGTTAGAAGCGTTCCCATTTATCAGTGAAGAAGAACGTCATAAAATCGTAATTGAAAATCCTAATAAGATTGCCGATATGTGTGAAATCTTAGAAGTCATCATCGATACGGGTGGTATTCCATTTTCACCAAAAGTGCGCAGTGACGATGGCAAAAGTTATCTAGACTGTCCAGCCGTCGTAACGGAACTAGTTTATACGAAAGCAGCCGATTGGTACGGAGATCCACTTCCATACAACATCGAGTCGCGGATTGCAACCGAACTTTACGGTGACATCGTCTATCGTCTATGTAAGCAAAAGGTGGAGGAAGAAGAACCAAATCTAACAGACGAGGAAAAGGAAGCAAAATCGTATGCCAAATTACACGAGACCATTTTAAAAGGATTCGATTCCGTCAAAGAACTAGTAAGAGAACACGTTCTAGCGAATTGGACCGAAGAAGACGGCGAACAAACAGATGATAAGATTGCCAAAAAAGTAAAAAAAGAATTAGGTGGAATTATCGGCGGTGGATTCGATCCGATTTACCTAATTGCCCAAAGATTGGTACGCCATTCGAATGAAGATGGTTACATCGTAGGTTCCCGTGGTTCCGTCGGTTCTTCCTTCGTCGCAACGATGATGGGAATTACTGAGGTTAATCCGCTTCCAGCTCATTACTTGTGTAAAAATGAATCCTGCAAATATTCTGAGTTTATCGGCCCAGATGGCGTTGCTTACTCTAAGACATTCTCAAGTGGATACGACCTTCCTGATAAAATTTGTCCGAAATGTGGCGAACCATTAGGAAAAGAAGGCCAAGACATGCCATTCGCAACCTTCTTAGGATTTAATGCTGACAAAGTTCCCGATATCGACTTGAATTTCTCAGGTGATAATCAGGCCAGTGCCCATGCTTATACCAAAGTATTGTTTGGCGAAGAAAACGTATATCGTGCCGGTACGATTGGTACCGTTGCCGAAAAAACCGCTTTCGGATATGTCAAAGGCTACTGCGAAGACAAAGGTATCACGAACATGCGAACGGCTGAAGTAGAGCGAATTGCCGCCGGCTGTACTGGTGTCAAGAGAACGACCGGCCAACACCCAGGAGGAATCGTCGTTATTCCACAGTACATGGATGTATATGACTTTACACCATTCCAATACCCAGCCGATGATCCAACGGCCGAATGGAAGACAACCCACTTTGAATACCATGCCATCGACCAAGATGTTTTAAAACTAGATATTCTAGGACACGATGATCCGACCGTATTAAGAAAACTACAAGACTTATCAGGTATCGACGTCAAAACGATTCCGTTTGATGACCAAGAAGTATATTCTTTACTAACGAGTCCAACATCACTTGGTGTAACCGAAGAGCAAATCGAATGTCCAACGGGAACTCTAGGACTTCCAGAACTAGGTACGAGATTCGTAATTAACATGTTGGTAGAAACCAAACCGAAGACATTCTCAGAACTAGTAAAAATTTCAGGTCTTTCCCACGGAACTGACGTTTGGGCTGGAAATGCCAGTGAACTAATCAAAAACAACGTCGTACCATTCAAAGACGTTATCGGTTGTCGTGACGACATCATGGTAAACTTAATGAACTACGGTATGGCTCCGAAAGATGCCTTCAAGATTATGGAATTTGTAAGAAAAGGCAAAGCCAAAAAGATTCCAGACGAATGGAAAATTTGGAAAGAAAAGATGGAACAAGCAAACATTCCGGACTGGTATATTGAGTCTTGTCATAAAATTCAATATATGTTCCCGAAAGCCCATGCTTGTGCATACGTTATGAGCGCCCTTCGTATCGCTTGGTTTAAAGTCCATCATCCAAATTGGTATTATGTCGCATATTTCTCAATTCGTGTCGACGACTTCGATATCGAAACGATGATTAAAGGATACGATGCAATCAAAGCCAAAATGGATATGATTAATGCCAAAGGATTCGAAGCAACGAATAAAGAGTCAGGCATTCTAGATTCTCTTCATGTCGCTTTGGAAGCAACAGCAAGAGGAATTAAATTCGCCAACATCTCGATTGAAAAGAGCGACTCTAGATATTTCGTAATCGATGAAAACGATCCAAACACTTTAATACCGCCATTTAAAACCATCGACGGTCTAGGTGAAAACGTTGCCAACCAAATTGTCGAAGAGCGAAAGAAAAAGTATTTCTTAAGTATCGAAGACTTACAAAAACGCGGCAAAATTAGTAGTACCTTAATTGATAAAATGCGTTTGATGGGAATGTTAGAAGATTTACCTGAATCCAGTCAAATGACATTGTTTTAGGAGGATTATATGAAAGAACGTCCAATTGCATTTTTAGATTCCGGCATTGGCGGAGTATCGATTTTAAAAGTAGTCAAACACTATTTGCCAAATGAAAACTACATCTATTTAGCAGATGCTAAAAATAATCCGTACGGAACCAAAACGAAAGAAGAGTTATTTCAAATTGTCGATCATCACGTTCAAGATTTATTAACGTATCATCCGAAATTAATCGTCGTCGCATGTAATACCGCTACGACAATGGTACTAGGTAAGATTAGAGAAAAGTACAAAAACATTCCATTCATTGGAACAGAACCTGCTCTAAAAGTGATTCACGATCACTATCCAGATAGTAAAACAATCGTACTTGCAACCAAAGGAACGGAGTATTCAGAACGATTCCAAGAACTTTGTAACTTGTATCAAACCAAAAACACACAAGTAGTGGAAGTGGATGAACTAGCATCGATGATCGAACAAAATAGTCCCCAAATAGAAGAGTATCTAAAAGAAAAACTGACACCATTTAAAGGGACGGAAGTCGTCGTTTTAGGATGTACACACTTTGCGTTTGTAGAAAAAGAAATCAAAAATGTTCTAGGAGATGTCACTTTTGTAGATGGCCGAATCGGAATTACCAAACGAGTTATCCGTACACTTCAAATGGGACAATTAGAAAACGACAAAGAAGGTTCTCTAAAAATCATAGCAGAACCAAACGAGCAGGAACGAATCCACAAATTATTAGAAGATGCCTAGTGCGTTTTCTTTTTGTATGGTATACTTTTATAAAAGGTAGGAGTTTATGAAAAAGAGAGTAGGAATTATTTTAGGAATCGTTTTGGTATGTATTTTATTGATTGTTCTATTTCAAATACTAAACAGAAAGTCACTAGAGTTTACAGTAATAGAAAGTACTTCTTGTGCGGATGAAGAACTTTACTTTGAACAAGAAGGAAGGAATATCTACTTAGACTGCATTGAAGAGATAACAGTAGAGAAAAACGGAAAAAAGTACGATTTCAAAGATGCAATTATTCGTAATGTCATTACTCTAGATGAAGTATTCGAAAGTGCAAATCGCTCTGAATCCTATTGGGATGGTGGGACAGTAGAATACTTCTACGATGATTTTAAGATTATCGCTTATCAAAAAACGTTCGGTTGTAATGATATTGTAATTGGAAATATTGATATGGAAATGAAAGAAGATTGTACTCGTTAATGAAATCAAGGAGGCTGTTATATGGGAACTTGGGGATGTGGACTATATCAAGATGATGTAACATGCGATGTAAAAGATGATTACTTAAACTGGCTTCGAGTAGGGAAAACAAATGAAGAAGCGACAGAATGGATGCTAGAATATTATGAAAATTATATAGATGACGAAGATGATGCTCCACCATTTTGGTTTGCTTTAGCAGATACGCAGTGGAAGTATGGAAGACTGCATCCAAAAGTAAAAAAAGAAGCACAACGGTATTTAGAACTCGGAACCAATTTAGAAAGATGGAAAGAAGAAAATCCCAAATTATTTCCGAAACGAAAAAAAGTTTTGGAAGAGTTAAAAGAAAGATTAGAGTCACCAATGCCACCAGAAAAAAAGGTAACGAAATTACGCATGTCTCATGCAAAATGGAAAGTAGGAGACGTGTTGTTATACCAAATTCATAGCAATTCCAAAAGTGAAGAAGAATTCGTAAATGCAAGTAAATGGAATGGAAAATACATTTTGATAAGAGTGATTGCAATTAATTACTCTAATATTGGATCTTTACCAAGAGATGAGTATTATAACTCACAAAATAAAATTATCATATATAATTGGGTAGGAAATGAACCACCGAACCTAGAAATCATCAACCAACTAGAGTTTCTTCCTAGTAGATTCCAATGGCATAGCAGATGGTCTTCATTTATTCTGTCTGGAGATAAAAGACATCAAAAGGCATTGAATTTCCAATTAGTAATGGAAGATAATAAGTATCCGAAACCTACCGAAGAAGAAGCTTCAGATTTAAACACTTTTTGGGTAAATGATAATGTGTTTGGAGAAGATATGGTTCGCGATTTGGATTACAATGAACAGATGGGAACATTAAACGATCAAACAAAGTAGATCAAACTAATAATGAAAGTAACTGTGCATTTAATAAGGGAGTGATAGAATGTTTTTTAAAAGAGTGATAGCGTTTTTCTGGATTGATACTCCAATTTTAGGATTGATAGCATCGTTCTTCTCTCTTATTATTACAAAAGGCCAAATGGAATTAGTATATACCCACATGCCTATTTTGATGATTTTTCAATATTGCTTAGTACTTTTTAAAGATATTCCATTTACGACAGGAAGTATTGGTAAGAAGTTAGTTGGATTAAAAATCGTAAATCAAGATGGTTCTAAGCCCAGCAGAGTCAAATTATTTCTTAGAAATATATTATTTCCACTTATGCCAATTGATGCATTTATAGTTGCTTTAACAGATCAGAAAATAATGGACCGATTTTTAAAATTGAAAGTTGTCAATACGGAAAAGAATATCTTAAATATGTTATAAGTGCTAAAGGAGGCTGCTATATGGGAATATGGGGATGTGGACTATATCAAGATGATGTAACGTGTGATGTAAAAAGTGATTATTTAAACTGGCTTCGAGTAGGAAAAACGAATGAAGAAGCAACAGAATGGATGCTAGAATATTATGAAAATTATATAGATGACGAAGATGATGCACCACCATTTTGGTTTGCTTTAGCAGATACGCAGTGGAAGTATGGAAGACTGCATCCAAAAGTAAAAAAAGAAGCACAACGGTATTTAGAACTCGGAACCAATTTAGAAAGATGGAAAGAAGAAAATCCCAAATTATTTCCGAAACGAAAAAAAGTTTTGGAAGAGTTAAAAGAAAGATTAGAGTCACCAATGCCACCAGAAAAAAAGGTAACGAAATTACGCATGTCTCATGCAAAATGGAAAGTAGGAGACGTGTTGTTATACCAAATTCATAGCAATTCCAAAAGTGAAGAAGAATTCGTAAATGCAAGTAAATGGAATGGAAAATACATTTTGATAAGAGTGATTGCAATTAATTACTCTAATATTGGATCTTTACCAAGAGATGAGTATTATAACTCACAAAATAAAATTATCGTATATAATTGGGTAGGAAATGAACCACCGAAACCAGAGACAATCAACCAATTAGAGTTTCTTCCTAGTAGATTTCAATGGCATAGCAGATGGTCATCATTTATTCTTCCTGGTTGGGGTAGAGATATAAAAAAATTAGGATTTCAATTAGTAATGGAGGATAATAAGTATCCCAAACCTACTGAAAAAGAAGCGTCAATTTTAAATACTTTTTGGGTAAATGATAATGTGTTTGGAGAAGATATTATTCGCGATTTAGATTACAATGAACAGATGGGAACATTAAACGACCAAACAAAGTAAATCAAACTACTGGCAAATCGAATTGTCAGTAGTTTTTATATAATAATAAATTTCTCAAAAAAATTGCCAGACAAAAAATAAATATGATACAATTACTTTAGAATAGGAGTAGGTAAGATAGAATTAAAAAAAGCTTGTTCTATTGTAAAGCGCTTATTCAAAAAAAGTATTTTTAGAAAAGAGAGGTAAAAATATGGGATTTATTAAAGCTTTTACAGGAGCACTAGGCGGAACTTTTGCAGATCAATGGCAAGATTTTTATATGCCAAGACCAAATGTTCCTGCAACCGCAGCACTATTTGAGGCTGTTCCAAAAGGAGAAAATGCAGGTCGTGGAGAAAATACTAAAGGTAGTGAAAATATCATTAGTAACGGAACTAAAATTATTGTACCAGAAGGGACTGCATTAATTACAATTCAAGATGGTGCAATTACAGGTATGATTGCAGAACCAGGTGGATTTATTTATAAATCTGATGATCCAAATTCTCAATCTATGTTTGCTGGCGATGGTATTTTTTCTCAATTATGGAAACAAACTTGGGAAAAAGTAAAATTTGGAGGTCAACCAGGATCTCAACAATTAGCATTTTATGTAAACTTAAAAGAGATTCCAAATAATCGTTTTGGTACACAATCAGAAATTTATTGGGATGATGCTTATTTTGGAACACAAGTAGGTGCAGTTACAAGAGGAACTTATACATTAAAAATTGTAGATCCATTGTTGTTTGTAAAAAACTTTGTTCCAGCAAAATATTTACAACCAGGAGCACCAGTATTTGATTTTGCAGATATGGATAATGAAGCAGGTACACAATTGTTTAACGAAGTTGTAGGAACCTTATCTGCTGCTTTCTCAAATTACACGAATGATCCTAGTAAAGGTAACCGAATTTCAAAAATCCAAGGAGATCAAATCGGTTTTGCGCAAGCAATGGCACAAGCGGTAGAAGATGCTTATCAATGGAAAACGACACGTGGATTAGAAATTGTCAAAACAGCTATTCTTTCAATTGAATACGATGAAGATACAAAAGAATTAATGAAAGATGTAAAAAAAGCCGATGCTTTATCTGGCGCTCGTGGCAATTCATTTATGCAACAAGCAGTTGCTAGAGGAATGCAATCTGCCGGAGAAAATGGCGGCGGCGCAGCAATGGCATTTATGGGAATGGGCATGAATGCAGCTGGAGGAATGATGGGTGGAATGCAACAACCAGCTACCCAATCTAGTTATCAACCAGCATTTGCTCAACAATCTCAACCTGCACAACCAGTTCAACAACCTCAACCTACACAACCACAACAACCAGCTCAACCTGCTGGGACACAACAAGATCCTACGACAAGATTATTAGAAATGAAAAAACTTTTGGATGCTGGTGCGATTAGTCAAGAAGATTATGATGCTGTAAAAAAACAAATTTTAGGATTATAGTTAGATGCCTGAAAAGAAAAAACAAGTTTCATCAGATGCTCCTACGATTGTAAAAACAGACGTAGGGGCAAAAGATGGACAAAACAAGTGTCCAAAATGTGGCTCTACTGATATATCTGTCAATGTAAATAATGGCCATTTAAGATGTAATTTTTGTAGATACGAATTTGAACCAGAAAAAGTAGCAGGGTTAGAAACCGATATCAGTCAATTAAAAGGTGAGGTGATTGGTTCGGGTGCAACAGATATTGTTGCAGATACAAGTGATGTTGTAACGTTTAAATGTAGTAGTTGTGGTGCAGAAGTAGTGATAGATACTTCAGAAGTGACCCAAGCAAGGTGTCACTGGTGTCGTAATACATTATCAGTAAATCAGCAAATTCCTAATGGAAGTGTTCCTGATGTTGTATTACCATTTACAGTCAAAAAAGAAGATGCGAGAGCCCAAATTGAAAAGTTTGTGTCAAAAAGAAAATTTTATGCAAACCCACAATTTAAAAAAGAATTCACGACGGAAAACATTATGGGAGTATATTTTCCGTATATGGTTGTCGATACCAATGCCCATTCTAAAATGAGTGGCGAAGGCGAACATGAGGTAAGACATTATACCATTCGTAAAGGAGATCATAGTGAAACTTATTATGATGCTGATTTGTATCATGTAGAAAGAGAATTCGATATTGCAATCGAGGGTCTAACGATAGAAGCAAGTGCAGATAAGTTAAATAAGAAAGCAGTTGATAAAACAACGAATGTAATTAACTCTATTATGCCTTTTGATATCGAAAATGCAGTAAAATGGAATGCCAATTATTTAAAAGGGTATTCTTCAGAAAAAAGAGATATCAATATTGAACAAGTAAAAACATTAGTAGAAGCACAATCAAAAGATATTGCACGGTTTGCTGCAAATGATACATTAGAGCAATACGATAGAGGGGTTGCTTGGTCTAGCGAAGAATTAGAAATAAAAGGTCAACAATGGAAGGCTGCTTATTTACCAGTTTGGCTTTATAGTTATCAAGAAGTCAAAGGAAATAAAAAATTGTTGCACTACGTTGCAGTAAATGCAAGAACCAAAGAGACAATGGGAAGTGTTCCGATTCATATGCCTAAGTTACTAGGAGTTTCTTTCTTAGTGGAATGTGGTGGAGTCCTTGCTATGTTGTTTGTAGATTTTGATTACGATTGGCTATTCTTGCTATTGGGAGTCATTTATTTTATCATCATTTATACAAGGTATAGAAATGATAATGCAAGGCATAAATACGAGGTCGAAACGAAAAAAGAAATTTCTAATTTAAAAGAAGAAGATAGATTAATTAGTAGAAGAACAAAACTTACCAATCCTCGCATGGTAGGTGCTAACAACACTAGTATTCGTGGCGATAATTCAGATGCACTTGCTTCCCAAATCATAAACAACATAATGAAATAGAAAGCGTTAAAAGATGAAAAATCTATTTTTAAAACTAATATGCAGCTTACCTAGTATTTTACTGTTTTTATATTTCTTCCCGTTTATTGGTATTCTATTAATTTTCATGAGAGCTTTATTCTATCGGAATCAAAGAAAAATAGCGACACCTATTATCTTAATTTGTGTAGGAATTTTTCTTTTTCTTCCTGAAATCGCAAAATTTGTTTTTGAATCATTAAACATCGAAAATGAGTATACGATTTATGTGGAAAATATTTCAAATTTGGAATTTTATCAAAATAATTTGATTTCTTATGCTAAATATTTAATTTCCGCCGGCGTAATTTTGTTGGTTTTATCTCTTCTTTTGAAAGCAATATTTGATAAAGTTGGTCATCAAATCGGTAAAAGCATTCAAAATTATGCGAAAGAAAATTTAAAGCAAGAAGCAGAAATTTCAAAAGAAAATGATTTAAAAATAAAAATAAAACAAGAAAAAGCGAAAAACACAAATTATGTAAAGTGTCCTTACTGTGGTGCGGATAATTTACTAAGTGAAAAGTTTGGAACTTGCCAGTATTGTCGTAGGAAAATAGAAAATAAAAAGGTTTAAGAATAATAAAAAGAAAAAGCAATATGATATAGTTACAATGTAATTATGGAATATTGCTTTTTTTATTTACTTTAATTAATCACTCGTTTGTAAGAATAATAGTGTAGTATAATGAATGTAGAAAAATACAAAAAAATCTTTGTATTTGTGAATAAATTTGTCCATCACACGTCTAAGCGACAGTACAAATGAGTCGATAAAGTGATAAATGTAATATGATTCAGAAGTTTATAAAAGGAGGTATACATGAAAAACTGGTTAGAAGAACTGTATCAAGATGATATCGCAGAAGATATCAAAAGGAATTATTTAGAATTGTTGCGTTCTGGCAAAACAAACGACGAAGCGATAGAAGTGTTGCTCCTTTGGTATCACGAATTTATCATTTATGATGAAGATGGTGAATTGTTTTGGTATGTATTAGCAGATACACAGTGGCGATATGGAAGACTAGATCTAAAAGTAAAAGAAAAAGCACTAAAGTATATTGAGTCAAATACAATTCTAAATCCATGGCATGAAAATCCAAATTGGCCAAAAGTATTAGAAGAGTTAAAGAAAGAAATCACATCCCCAATGCCAAAAGAAAAGAAAATAGATGGCGTACAGTAAGATAAAGAGATTGAATTTTCTTAAATAGATTGTTATACTAAAATTAATATAGGTGAGAGTTGTAAAATGAAAAAAATTGGAATTATTTTATGTAGTATTTTTTGTTTTTTATTACCGAGTTCAGTATATGCAAGTATTGATGGTGCTACGTTAACGGGAAAAGACAGCGTGCAAATTGGGAGTGAGTTATCGCTCACACTCACAATTGATGTAAGTGACATTCAAAATAGTGCCGATACGAAAGGGATTTGGTACGTTTTGTATGGTGTTCAGTATGATCAAGATGCCCTTATTTTGACGGATATCGCATCTTCTAACTGGAATTCTTATTTAGTGGAATTACCGGAAGGATATTTTGTGATGAGTGAAGTAATCGAAGGCAGTGCTAATACTTGTGTGAATGGAACCCTTTATTGTTCCGATTATCAAGCAACATTAAAATTTTTTATAGACGATACCAATTTGAGTGCAGCCAATGTGACGGTAGGTCCTGTAGCACTTGCTCTTTTGGATATGACAGAAGATAGAGAGTACACGATAGAAGATATCATCGAAGAAGATAGTGAAGTAGTTGCCACCAAAACAGTTCAAATTTTAGAAGGAACAGTAACTTCTGTCCCGGAACAGGTAGAAACGAAACAAGACACGTCTGTAACAGAAAAAGAGACACGGGAATCTACTTATACAGCCCCTGCGAAATCAAGTAACAGTAATTTAAGTTCGTTGATGATCGATGGCGTCGACTTCACGTTTCAAAAAGAAAAGAAAGAATATCAAGTAGTAGTGGGAAGCGATGTCAATTCTTTAACCATTCACGTTGGATTAGAGGATGCCAGTGCTAGTTATACGATAACAGGTGCCGATGATTTGGCAGCAAACAACAACCAAGTTACGATTTTGGTAACTGCTCAAGATGGAACGACTTCTACCTATACGATTTATACCGAAAAAGCATCGACCGAAACAGTAGCAGCACCAGTAGAAGAAGAACAAGAAGAGACTTCAACTTTCTCTTTCAATAAAAAATACTTGATTATTGCAGGTCTCGTTCTTGCCATTGTTCTACTCATTTGGATTGTAATTAAATTGATTATTTCCATCAAAGATAGAAAAATTAAAAAGGCATTAGATGATTTATAAAAGGATAAGCAGACTGTAAAAAGTTTGCTTTTTTCTTAAAAATCCGCGGAATTATTGGTCAATTGCAGTTAAAATATTGGTCAATTGCAGTTATCGTGGTATAATGAAATTGGTGAAGATTATGACGATTCAGGTAGACAATTTAAAGATTCGTTACATACAATATGGAGAAGGGACCGATATCGTTCTGCTGCACGGCTGGGGTCAAAATATCGAAATGATGAAACCTCTTGCTGATGCCTTACCAGGATATCGTTATACCATTTTGGATTTTCCGGGATTTGGGGAAAGTGAGGAGCCAAAAAGTGATTGGAATACGACGGATTACACCGAATTTCTAGAACATTTTCTGAAACAAGTAAACGTAAAAAATCCAATTGTAATCGGTCACTCATTCGGTGGCAGAGTAGCTATTTGCTATGCCTCAAGAAATGAAGTATCTAAAGTCGTTTTATTTGGGGCACCTTGTGTTAGAAGTGAACGCAAGAGTTTAAAAGAAAGTATTTTAAAAACAGCAAAAAAAATACCGGGAATGGACAAAATTGGAGAGTTTGCAAAGAAGTACATCGGTTCTACAGATTATAGAAATGCCACACCAGTCATGCGCAAAACGCTAGTAAACGTCATCAATCAAGATTTGAGTGAAGAGGCTAAAAAAATAAAAGCACCAACTCTTCTGATTTGGGGAAGTCTGGATACAGAAGCACCGATTGAAGATGCTAAGAAACTAGAAGCTTTACTAGAAGACGGCGCATTAATTACTCTAGAAGGATGTACTCATTATGCTTATTTAGAAGCATTACAACAAGTCGTAAACATATTGAAAAATTTTATATAGGAGGTTCATATGTTATTATTAGAAATTGCTTTGGTTTTTGCACTAACTCTTTACTATTATACGAAAGAAAGAAGAGCCCTTCACATGTTACAGCAAAACTTATATAACGAAAACAATCGTTATGTAAAATGGGTAATCAAAAACAAGCGCATTGCATTCGGATACTTTGATATCTTCTTAATCGTATTGTTGTTAGCAACTGTTTTGGTTCAAGAAGTGCCAGTGTATCGCAACATATTCATGATTTTAATGATTGTATTTGCAATTACAGAACTGTATTATTTAATGAACGCCTTAAAAAATGAAAAGACGAAAAAGCCATTAGTAACAACCGCTCGTATTAAGCGCTTGTGGATAACATTATTTATTTTATTTTTAGTACCTGCCATCTTAATTTTTGTGAACAAAGAATTACGCTTTATCATGTTTGCAATTATGATGATAGAAATCGTTCTAGCATTCCCGATGGCATTCCTTGCAAACGTAATCAATAAACCAGTGGAAAAATGTGTTTACATGCACTTTGCGCATCAAGCTAAGAAGAAATTGGCTGGCATGTCACAGTTAAAAATCGTAGGAATTACAGGTAGTTATGGAAAGACCAGTTCCAAAAATATTTTAAATGACATTTTAAGTATTAAGTACATCACCAAACCGAGCCCTAAAAACTTTAATACGTATCCTGGTTTAATGGTGACAGTGAACAATTATTTGGATAAATTCGATGAAGTCTTTATCGCTGAAATGGGTGCGTATGCAAGAGGAGATATCAAGCAACTTTGCGATTTGGTTCATCCAAAATACGGAATTTTAACAACGATTGGGACGGCTCATTTAGAATCGTTCGGTAGTGAAGAAAATATTCAAAAAGGAAAATTTGAACTGATCGAATCTCTTCCTGAAGATGGTGTGGCCGTGTTAAATGGAGATGATCCAAAACAGACGTCTTACGAGATTCAAAATCCATGTAAGAAAATTTGGATTGGTATCAAAAATCATGATGTCGATTATTATGCGACCGACATCAAATGTAATTCTAAAGGAACGAAGTTCACACTTCACGTCAAAGGAGACAAAGAAACATACGAATTTGAGACGAAATTACTAGGAGAATACAGTGTTTACAATATTCTAGCAGGTATCGCTTTAGGTCGTGAATTTGGTATTAAATTTAAAGATTTACAGACGAGCGTCCATCGTGTAAAGCCTGTGGAACATCGTCTAGAAATTAAAAAGTTAGGAAATATGTATCAAATCGATGATGCGTATAATTCCAATCCAGTCGGTGCCAAAATGGCAACAGAAGTCCTTGGTATGATGCCAGGAACGAAAGTCGTCGTCACTCCAGGAATGATTGAACTAGGAGAAAAAGAAGAAGAATACAATCGTATCTTTGGTAGACAGATTGCCAAAGTGGCAGATTACGTTGTACTAGTAGGAGAAAAGCGAACCCAACCAATTTACAAAGGATTATTGGATGCTGGTTACGAAAAAGACAACATTTTCATTATCAATGATGTACGGGATGCGTACCCATTAATTAGTAATAAATTAAAAGGTCAGGATGACATTTATGCATTATTCGAAAACGATTTACCTGACACATACAACGAGTAGGAGGTTTAAAAGATGAAAATTAGAGTAGGTGTAATTTTTGGAGGAGAAAGTGTTGAACATGAGGTAAGTATTATCTCTGCTGTTCAAGCAATGTATAAAATGGATACCAATCAATATGAGGTAATTCCAATTTATATTACGAAAGATAGAGAATGGTATACAGGAGAATGTTTAAAAGATATCGAGATTTATAAAGATATGGCATTACTAAAGAGAAATGCTAAAAACGTAGTCTTGTATTACCGCAAAGGAGAGTTCGTACTACAAAGCAAAGGATTGCTTAGAAGAGTAGTCAATACGATCGATATAGCTTTCCCTATCGTACATGGTACGAATGTAGAAGACGGCGTCTTACAAGGATATTTACAAAGTATCGGCATTCCTTTCGTAGGAAGTGACGTATATGCATCCGTAGTAGGGCAAGATAAAGTATTCATGAAAGAAATCTTCGAATGTGAGAACTTGCCAATTGTAAATTATACTTGGTTTTTTGATCATGAATATTTAGAAGACCCAGAAAAAGAAATTAAGAGAATTTTAAAGAAATTAGAGTTACCAGTCATCGTAAAGCCTGCAAAATTAGGTAGTAGTGTCGGAATTTCTGTCGCTCATACAGAAGAAGAGTTAAAAGAAGCAATCGATAATGCCATCACATATGACGAAAAGATTTTGGTAGAAGAATTAGTCAAAAATTTAGTGGAAGTCAACATCAGTACACTTGGTAACCACGAAAACTTTGAACTAAGCGAAATCGAAGAAGTAATGTCAGCAGAAGATTTCTTAACATATCAAGAGAAATACTTAGGAAATGGTAAAAAAGGTGGTACGATTACTTCTTCTAAAGGAAGCAAAAATGCGAGAAGTTCTCACAAGATTCCAGCGTCTATCGATGATAAACTAAAAGAAGAAGTTCGTCGTGTTGCAAGTATGGCAGTGCGTGCATTGAACTCCTCTGGTGTTGCAAGATTTGACTTTCTAATCGATAAGAAAGCAAAGAAAGTTTACATTAATGAAGTAAACAGCATTCCAGGATCTTTAGCATTCTACTTATGGGAACCATTAAATAAAGATTATACAGAATTATTAGATGACATGATTAATCAGGGAATTAAAGATTACAAACGTAGAATTAGTAAAATCCATTCGTTTGAGACGAACATTCTAGAAGGATATCATGGCGGTGCCAAAGGATTAAAAGGAACAAAAGGCCTAAAAGGAAAATTAAAATAAGAGTAGACAAATTTAGAATAATCTTATATAATAATCCAAAAAGCTGGTGATTCCCACCATAAGAGGAACTGAAAAAAGCGGTGATTCCCACCATAAGAGGAACTGAAAAAAGAAAACTAGAGAGCACACTCTAGTTTTTTTGTTAAATAGATTATGGAAGACATTACAAAAATATCAAATTGACATGTATTTGATTTTAGGATATAGTAGACACTCTGAAAGAAGGGTTACTATGAAACAAGATAGACCAACACTCTTAGAAGATTTTACATGGGATGTATTTAAAAAGCGGATTAGACAGTATGAAATTGCTCCTGAAAAGATAGAAGATCAAATTGCACAAAATATTTTAATAAAGTTTTGTGAGCTATGTCATCTAGATGCTACGCAAGTGGAAACCAATATGCGAAGTCTATTAAAAACGTATGTAATTGTAAAAGAAATTAATGATGAGAAAGCAGAAAGATTATTAACGATGTTGATGGAAGCAAATGATATTTGTTATCCATATTGTATTCGAGAAGCAACTGGTCGTTTGATGGCAAAACCAAGTTCTCATTTGAGTTATTTAAGTCCGACTCTACTTCCTGGTGTAAAGCAAATTTCCCAAGATGAAGAATTGTATCAATTGGATACAAAAATTGGCACCATTCACATCCGAAAAGCAAGCGATGTATTTCAAAATACGAACTCATCTTATATTTTTGAAAGGACATTATTGCAAGAATGCTATGCGCGAAGTTTTGATTTTTTAAAAGAGAATCAAGATACGTATCGTGTCGTTTTGTCTTACTTGCCAACATTTTTTACAACAGGATATTACCATGCTTTTTTAACGAACGGCACAGAAGTATTAGATATTGCCTCTAATGCTTTTTACCCAGATAAAAAGGAAGCCGAAAAAATGTTTCGTGGAAACACTCTAGGTGTCTTATCTTATGAAGAAGTAACAAAACTAGAGCAGGAGTTATTAGAGAGAATGTATCCAAATGAAAAACCACATCACAAAGACAGAGTTCTACATTTAGTGGCCCATTATTTACATGCAAAACAAAAAGCCTAGATTATTAGACTTTTTTTGGTAAAGAAGGATTGTTTTGATTCGTGAGTACTTTGACTTTGCCAGACTCTAAAGTTGCATGGTTTTCTAAAAATACATGGTTTGGTCTTTGTGCACCAACTCTTGCCATAATCTTTCGTAACGGTTCCACCTCTAATGGTTCATTTTTCTTTGCTCTCCAACTGTAGTTAATAAGACAATCGACATCCTCTGATCCGCCCAAAGAAAGATAGAACTCGATTTGTTCTTTTAACCCTGGATCAGATGTATCGACTCCATATTGCATCGGAATGCGAATATCCGTTCCGAATTCTTTGGCAAATAACATAGCTCTTCTAGGCCCAACACGACTTCGCTCATGATCGATGATGCGATACATGATACAGTTTAATAACTCATGATGTAAATAAGAATCATCACAATATTCATTAATTACATCCGAAATTTTATTTTTTAAAGCAAGTTCTTCATCTAAATTCTCTAAAGTAGGGAATTCTGCTACAATTTTTTCTTGCCCAGTTTTAGAATCAATTATTTTTTGAAAAGTCACTTGGTATCTACTTGATAAGCCCTCCATCATTCGACTTGGAAATGTTGGTTCGTATAACAAGTGCTTTTCTTCGTGTTCTAGCGTTTCTAAAAACGTATCTTTATCAAACCCTTGTGACCAAATTGTTTGACCATCACTCCATTTTTTATGAAATAAAATTTCATCCATATTGATATCTTCACTAGCACCATAATAGCACATCTGATTAATCTCATTTCTGGTGTATCGCATTTCATACCAAAAAGCTACTTTTTCTATCAAGTTTCGAAGCTGTTCTGGATAATAGAAGACACCACTATCCGTATGTCCCTTCGGGGCAACGGTTTTGGTAGCCCATTTAATTAATTTATCGACACGGTCAGATAACTCATAGTTGTTGGATGTTACTTTGGCCGCCTGCATTACCGGTACTTGGGTAATGTAAGTCGTTCCATTTTGAACTATCATTTCTGTTTTTCTACGTAGAACAGGTAATAAATTTTCAAACATAGTAGCACACTTCCTTTGTGAAGTATTATATAAGAGAATCTATTCTACCGCAAGAGAAATGTATTGAAAGAAAAGAAAAAATATGATATAATACGAAAGCCATAGAAAAAAGGGGGGGAGGAGAAATTATGACATTTTTCGAACGAAATCATGAAGAAAATTGTGATATTGTATATGCACTGATGCACCAATTCAACTTAGCAAACGAACTAAGTAAATTGACACCAGATAATTTTTACACTTATATTGATGCTGTTATTAATTCGACAGTCCCATTAGAAAATTTAAGAATTGATCCTGCACAAGTAAATAACGAGTTAATCGATTATTTAAAACAATATCAGTATAAAGATGAAATTCTAGCCAATTTAATTGCCTATACAAGTAATCAAAAGGACTACGAGAAGATGTCCCCATTTCAAAAGGCAAGGCTAGTTGTAGCAAGTATTTCAGATACTTACAACTGTCATGGTAAGAAAATGACAAACAAAGATGTGAACTTTGGCATTACGGAACTTGCAAAAGATATTTTTAGAAATCAAACAGAATTTAAGACATATTGTAAAAAATAAAATATGTTTTGTGAAAATAGGACTTGCATTATAAGACAAAATGCGATAAAATAAATTTGCTTTTGATAAAAAAGCAAATTGTCTCCTTAGCTCAGTTGGTAGAGCAACTGACTCTTAATCAGTGGGTCTGGAGTTCGAGCCTCCAAGGGGACACCAATTTGGCAATCCTTAGGAAACTAAGTGAATAGATTGTCGTTTCTTTTTAGAAACGTATATTTTTGCAGAAATGCGAAAAAAATGCTTGCTTTCAATGTAATTTTATAGTATTATTGAGTAGTACTTGCATGAAAAAGCAACATAAATGGGCTTGTAGCTCAGGTGGTTAGAGCGCACGCCTGATAAGCGTGAGGTCGATGGTTCAAGTCCATTCAGGCCCACCATTTATTTGCCTCAATAGCTCAGCTGGTTAGAGCACTTGACTGTTAATCAAGGGGTCCTAGGTTCAAGTCCTAGTTGGGGCGCCATATATGGCCAGTTGGTGAAGTGGCTTAACACACTGCCCTTTCACGGCAGCATTCACGGATTCGAATTCCGTACTGGTCACCAATGAAGAATTAAGTCCTTAGTAATAAGGACTTTTATTTTGTCTAGGTTGATGAAGCTGAACGGGTTTTTATTGCCTTTTCATCTACTTTCCATTATAATTATAAATAGAATAAAGAGGTGTTCCACATGATAGCATACGATATCTTTAGCTACTCGGATACTGGCTGGTTCATGAATGCTTTATCTTTTTTCAATTCGACAGATAACAAGATTATGGTGACGATTGTTTTAGTTGCTGCATTGATTGTTATCATCGAACTAGTAGCCCTTTGGGGTATCTTTACCAAAGCAAAAAAACCGGGATTTATTAGTTTGATTCCGATTTATAATATTATCAGTTTATTAAACTTAGCAAAGTTAAAAGCATATCATTTTATATTATTGTGTATTCCTGTCGTAGGACTGTATTCTTGGTATCGTCTTTCGATGAATTTAGCACAAGTATTTAAAAAGAAACCATCGTTCGGATGGGGATTATTCTTCTTAAATCCGATATTTACAATTATATTAGGATTTGGAGATTCTGAGTATGACAGAAATTATTACTATACAGAAGTAGAAGAAACACCTACAGTGAAAGAAGTCATCGCACCGAATCGAATGGTGTTTGAAGATTACAATCAAGGACTCATTTTTGACCCGGCTCAAAATGTTGATGACGTTGTAACGGCAGCACCGATGACGAATGATACAAATGAACTGTTTGAAAGTGATATGAATAAGGAGGGAATCAGTATGGCTTTTCAAGATATGAGCGAAGCGGCAATGAACAATGCAAATGGAGTAGGAGGAGTTCCAGAACTTGGCACACCACAAATGGATACAGGAATGATAGCACCAACACCAGAACCACCTAGATCTTATAGTGCAACACCAAATCAATTTTTTATGCCAGAGGCTAGTCAGGAAGTAAATGTGCCACCAGTAGCACCCGCACAAATGGAATCAACTGAAACAGAAAGCAAATTTGGAGCAGCCCCTGCTAAAATGACAGTCGAACAATTACTAGGATTACAACCTACAACAGGACCTAACGCACCAAAAGCCCCTGTTGAACAATCCAATATTAATGCAGATAACGTATTTGGCGTACAGTTACAAGCAGAACCTGTAGCTCCGGCACCAGTCACGCAGCCAACATCTGATTTTTCAATATCGCAACCAGCACCTGATTTAATGGCTCAACAGCAAATGCCACCACAGATGGACCAGTCATCCCAAGTAATGGCACCACCAGAAGTGCCAAGTCAATCTTTTTCTGCGGATGCAATCATGAACGTTCCACTCGATACCACAATGCCAGCTCCTGCAGTTGCACCAGTAAATACACCATCCCAAAGTATGCCTTCTCAAGATGAATCAGTATCACAAGATATCAACCAAATTTTAGGAATCAATCCCAATGACTTGCAAGCTGTTCCATTAGAACAACCATCTGCAGTAGTTCCAGAAGTTCCTGCATCCCAACCAACACCGACTACACAACCACAAAATGATGTCTCATCTGCTGACTTTAACGACGATATCAGTAAAATTTTAGGAATTAATCCAGCTGAATTGGAAGCAGTTCCACTAACGCCGGATGCGCCAGTTGTGCCAGAAATTAATATGACAGAATCAAATTCGATGCCACAACCACAGACTTCTCAGACAACACCTGCAATAATTTCTGCTCCTGTTGAAACTGGTGCCCCAATTGAAAATGTTACTCCAATGACACCATCTTCAACTTCAACAGTGACAAAACCTAATGAAACTGTGCTGCAACAACCTATACCTTCTCAAGATATATCTGTCAAACCAGAATCATCTTCACCAAATGCACCGACGGATATTGATATTAATAGTTTATTAGGACTAGATAATACAACTTCGTCTGCTGTCGATACATCACAAAACTCTGTTCAGAACCCAGTATCTCAAACGACAAGAGAAGTTACAAATATAGTTGATACAACACAAGCAATGATTAACAATGCGGCTGCTGCCGCAGAAACCATACCGGCAACGGCACCTACTCCAGATGGTTTTAATTTAGATAATTTCCTATCGAATAATCAAATGGATACGGAACCAAATATACAACAAACGAATGTTCCGGTTGGACAAATTCAAAGTTTTGTAGGTCAACCAGAACCACTGGATTCTTTACAGCCTCAAGCTCCAACAGAAAATTCATTTGTAGCACCTGTGGAGACTGTTGTAACAGATAATAGTAAAAAATGTCCAAACTGTGGTGCAAAATTACCACCAGAGGCAAAGTTCTGTTACTTATGCGGCAAACCACTCTAATTTAAATCAAAAAAGAATAAAAAGGTGGTGCGATATGCAATCAAAGTCAAAACGCAAGAAAAAAGGATTTACATTAGTAGAGTTGCTAGTCGTAATCATGATTATCGGAATTGTGTTAGGTATTTCAATTCCAGCAGTAGTCAATTTACAGAAAAGTCAAAATGCAAGAAAATTTGAGTACTTTACAACAATTGTAGGTGAAGCTGCAGACTTATATGTGGAGCAATATGGCAAAAGTTTCGATGAAACGGAAAACTGTTTTGATATTCCATACGATAGTTTAGTCGAAGAAGAATTAATTCAGGAAAGTGATATTACTTGCCTTTCTAGTGAAGGACAACAAGGAATCGTTCAAGCAACGAGAGTACCAGGAACCAACCATTTTACTTATCAATACTTTTTAACATGTACCGATTGTACGACAGGCGAGGTCTTTCATGAATCTGGTACAGCTCCAACGGGATGTAAAGGAGTAAATGGAAATTTCATTGTCAATATCGATAGCGCCGTAAAAGTAGTGGATGGAGTGACGAGTGATTATACGTTTGATACATGGACGAGAGGAAAAGTAATCGTTACTGTATCATCTGTAAATCCGTACTTTTATGATATAGATCATTATGAGTATTCTTTAGATGGTTCTAATTATGCTAGAATGATAGGAAATCAAGCAACATTTGAAGCATCGATGAACAAAAAAGTGTATTTTCGAGCAGTTGATACGAATGGAAATTATTCCGGTGATACGGTTGCTGTTATTAAAATCGATAATGATAAACCGATAGCAAGTATCAATCTTTCTGGAACAAAAGGAGATAATGATTGGTACATATCTAATGTGACCGCTAGTTGTCATAATCAGTCTGACGGTAGTGGTTCTGGAGTTGCTTCTTGTGCTGTAAATCCAGGCAGCTACACTACAAGTGCTTTCAATGTAACATTTACCTTAACCATTACAGATTATGTTGGTAATACCAATACGGTTTCTCAGACTATAAAAATTGATAAAGATAAACCCGTTATGGATCGAGTAAATTTAACCCAAGATAATGGCAATAGTTACTCGTCTGGATCCACTTCCGATGTTCCTGTAACGATTACTGCAGTTGGACACGATAACGTAGGAATTGCAAAATACATTTATTCTCACGACTTAAATAGTTGGAGTGATCTTACTAACCATTGGTTAATTAATTGGGATGGCTCTTGGCATTTTTATATTAAGGCAGTAGATACAGCCGGAAATATCAGTGATAATTATATAGAATTTGATTTAATAATTGACCAGATTCAAATAGGACGTACTTGGGAATACGGTTACACGGGAAACGTTCAATCTTTCACAGCACCATGGACAGGAACATATCAATTAGAGGCTTGGGGTGCTCAAGGTGGATCTTATAGTTCAAAAGGTTGCTATGGAGGACAAGGAGGTTATTCTAGCGGTCAAATTCGCTTAAGCAAAAATGATACAATCTATGTAGTTGTAGGTGGCGCCGGAGGTGGAAATAGTACTCATACGAGACAAACTGGTGGATACAATGGTGGCGGTAATGCTACACCAAGTAATGATGGAAATGAGATTTCTTCATCTGGTGGAGGTGCAACTCATATTGCAACCACCAATAGAGGAGTTCTAGCTAATTATAATTCATATCGTTCTGAATTATTATTAGTAGCTGCTGGCGGTGGTGGAGCAGGTGGCAATGCTTCCATAATGTGTGTACAAGGTGGTGTCGGTGGTGGCACTACTGGTGGAAACGGTGGGCACTATCTTGAAAATTTAAGAGGAGTTTATATTTCTGCTACGGGTTATGGTGCAAGTCAAACGCAAGGTGGTAGTTATGCTACAGATAATAATGGTTCTACGGGAGGTACTGCTACTGGGTCATTTGGACAAGGAGCCTCTGTTCGATATGCCGGTGGTGGCGGTGGCTTGTATGGCGGTGGTGTAAGCCATTGCTCTGCTGGTGGTGGTTCTGGATATTTAGGTGCAGTTTCATCTGGCTCTATGCAAAGTGGGGTGAGAAGTGGTAGTGGTTATGCAAAAATAACAGTAATTAGTAGGTGACATATGAAAAAGAAAATTATAATAGTAAGTGGAATATTAATACTAACAGTCCTATTAATCGCATTAGGATTTAGTATATTAAATGATTCCTATAATAGTAATGGGATTAGCTTTATTGAAAATACAAAGTTGTTGCAAAATTATCAAATTAAGTTAGATATTAGCATCGATGAAGAAACATCTGTCGGTGCTACTTTCAATATTCATGCAAATACGCAAGATGTAGCATTGACACTGACGAGACAGGGAATGCCACTCACATCGTATTATTTATTGAATTATGAAACGAGCAAAGCAACGCAACAAAACATTGCCAATGCGAACCCACAAGTTTTTGACACAAGTTTAAACGTAACAGATATTTTTGAAATAATCAAAGCAGATACTTGGAACGACGAAAATGCTACATTCGAGTTAGAAACGAATTTACTAGCAACAAAATTAATTGCAGTTAACAATCTAATTCAGATGTTCCCAAGTTTCTTTGACTTTGATAATCAGACAAAAATTGTTGCAACAGTAACAACATCTAATGAACAAATTTTCACAATCGATTTTGATATTAATCAAATGCACTTTCATTTTGAAATTATGGATAGCAATGTAGAATCATAAAAAAGTATAATCGTAAATGATATGGCCAAAATTTAAAGTTACAAATTGAAAAATTAAGTGTAAGTTTTTCTGGTAATATATTATTAAAAATGATATACTAAATTCAAATAGAATAGGAAGTGTATATATGAGAGTAAGAGGAAAAAAGGGGTTTACATTAATAGAATTATTAGTAGTAATAATGATTATTGGAATTATTTTGGGAATATCTATTCCAGCAGTAGTTAATTTACAAAAAAGCCAGAATGCAAAAAAATTTGATTATTTTACAGCAATTGTAAAAGAAGCAACAGATTTATATGTTCAACAATATGGCAAAAGTTTTAATGAAACAGAAAATTGTTTTGATATTCCATATGATGTGTTAGTACAAGAACGATTGATTCAAGAAACAGACATTACATGTCTTTCTACAGAAGGACAACAAGGAATTATTCAAATAACGAGAATTCCGGGAACAAATAATTTCAAATATGAATATTTTTTAAATTGTACGGATCAAACTTCTGGTGAGGTATTACATCAATCTGGCATCCCATCACGAGGATGTAAAGGTGTTAATGGTAATTTCATTGTGAATATTGATAGCATCCAAAAAGAAGTGGATGGAGTAACAAGTGATTATACTTTAGATACATGGACGAGAGGTAAAATAATAGTTACACTTTCTTCTGTTAATCCATATTTTTATGATATTAATCATTATGAATACTCATTAGATGGATCAAATTATATTAGAATGAGTGGAAATCGAGTGTCATTTGAATCATCTTATAATGGAAAAATATACTTTAGGGCAGTTGACCAAAACAACAACATTTCAACCGATACAATTGTATCGATTAAGATAGATAATGACAAGCCAACTGCATCCGTTGTGTTTTCTGGAGCAGAAAATAGAAATGGTTGGTATGTTTCTGATGTAACTGCAAATTGTGAAAATGAAACAGATGGATCCGGTTCGGGAGTAGCTTCTTGTACAGTAGATCCACAAAAAAGTTCAGGTACAGCTTCTGTAGCTGAATTTACGTTAACAATTAAGGATAATGTGGGAAATGTAAATACAATTAAACAAAGTGCTAATATTGATAAGATTGCACCTACATATACAATTACTCCAATTGGAAACGCTTATGGATCAGGTTATCAAACTGGTGTTGTTATGCAAGTAACCTGTGTGGATAATGAAAGTGGAATAGCTTCTGGCTCGCAAAGTCCGACTTTTACAACTCATGGTAATAACTATGTTAGTGGAACATGTGTTGATAATGCTGGAAATAAAACGGATTATCGTTCCAATGATTTCTTTGTTTACATTTATGGTGCTGATGCTTCTTGTGGAACATATAGTTATGAATGTGGGACACATAATTGCGGATATACACCGTGCGGATATCAAAATATTTGTGTAGAAGCGAGACCATTAAATGACGGTTATGGTCGTTGGGAATGCGTTAGATGGGAATACAAGGCTACAACTGTTTGTGGAGTTGATTGTCCAAGTTATTGTACAGGAACAAATTCCTGCTGGCATTAGATAAAAGGAGGACACAAAATGAAAAAAGTATTACCAGTTCTTTTATTGGTCTGTGGTGTTGCACTGATTATTTATGGAGTAGTATATAATTTTTCTTCGTCTGATTCTACAACGTCTTCAGTCCCGACTGTAGGTGATAATCAGCAAAATAATGATGAACAAGATGAAAATGTGATAGAGGATATACCGATTGAAGTTGTAAATAATACAGGTTATACAATCATTGCGAATACAATTAATAATCAAAAAGGATTAGCCGTGCTAATTCATTCGAATGAAGAAATGAATCAAGTATTAAAAATAACGACAACTTTGACAGATAGTAATAATGCAGTTATTCATAGCGATGAATCGTATTCAACAATTTTAGGAAATGATTATACGATTTATACAACACCACTAGTAGATAGTGAAGGTGCTGATTTAGCACAAACAAAAATAAATGTAGTAATCGATAAACAAGGTGAATATATGAACATGATACGCGCGGATATGTTTTCTTTAAATGACGAGAGTAAGATAGAAGAAAATGCGATTATTACTACTTTAACAATGGCATATTCAGGAACTGAATTATTGGAACAAACATCTGGTTTCATAGTTGCATTAAAGAAAAATCGGATTATTGGAGTAAGTTCATTTTCAAAAGAACAAGTAGAACCAAATAGTGTTTCAACCATTGAAGTAGGACCAATGAATATTGTTTTGAGTTCAGAAGATGAAACGATTGATTATGATGAAATTTTAGTTTTTATAAATAATTTTGGTTTTTAATCATTAAAAATTTCTTGACACACTTTAGCTTTTAGGGTAATATTATAACTACGGAATGCCAAATGGATTCCCAAAACTTTGGTTTTGGAGCAGTACTCAAGAGGCTGAAGAGGCGCCCCTGCTAAGGGTGTAGATCGGGAATAAACTGGTGCGAGGGTTCAAATCCCTCCTGCTCCGCCATTATGTTTTATAAACTCTACGGAAGTAGGGTTTTTCTTTTGTAAAAATTTATGGTAAGATAAAAGAGGTGAATCATATGAAACGAACCATTCAAGACATCGCTTATTTTATTTTGCCACTATCCTTGCAGTTGCTAGTCTGGGCCTTTATCCATCTTAGTTGGATGGGAAGCACCGATTATGTGTTGCTATCTGCTTTATTATTGGTTTGTTTTTTATTAATATTGAGTGACTTTGCTTGTTTTGTAGTAGTCATTTCTCACATCATAAAAGATGATTCTGCTCATAAATTGAAATTGCTGTTATTGACGATTTTTCTAAAACCTTTCTATGTACCATACTATTATGCGACAAAGATGAGAACTCCAAAATTAAAAGTAGTACCAATCATAGAAATCTTTCTTATCATCATTTTTTTGATTTTATTTATGATAGATTTCACGCTATGGATACAAACACCAATGGAAAGAGACGATACCCTATCGCAAACGATGACGTTTCATCATATGCAATATGAGTTACCAAAAGACTTTACCTGTGAAACCGTAGATAATACGATGACTTGTAATGATCCATACGAAACGTTTGGTACTTCTTTAATTTATTACACCAAAGCGGAACTAAACGACAAAGAAGGAGAGTCGTACTTCGATGCCATTTTGGCAACGTATGAGGGAGAAGAAGACTATCAAGTGATAGAACCGAAATCTTATCACGAAACAACTTTTATGACTTACTATACGACTAGTTTTCGTGCTAAGGTAGAAGGAAGTCTTTACTTATTTCAGTTGTCCTTGTTTGAAAATGACAGTGATGAAATATACATATTGATTCAACTTTCTAACGAAGTGTTTCAAAACGATGCCTATTTGATGGATACGATTGAAGAGAATATGAAATATTACAATGTAGGAATTCTTGCCTAACGAATAAAAACTCTATCCCAGCATCAAGATAAAGATGAAAGGAGAGAGTTTTTTTATGTCACGCCATAAAGTAGAACTAACTGGCGTGAATACAGCGAATATTGAAGTACTGAGTAGTGAAGAAATGACGAAGTTACTAAAAGAGTACAAAGCAGGAAACACAACGGTGAAGGATCGTCTCGTAACCGGAAACTTAAAATTGGTATTGAGTATTTTAAAACGCTTTACCAAAAAAGAAGAAAATATGGATGATCTATTTCAAGTCGGATGCATCGGCCTTTTAAAAGCGATTGAAAACTTTGATACTAGTTACGATGTGAAATTCAGTACCTATGCCGTTCCGATGATCGAAGGCGAAGTAAAAAGATATTTGCGCGATAATTCTAGCATTCGTGTCAGTCGTTCTTTGAAGGATTTGGCATACCGTGCCTTACGATTTAAAGAATCCTATTTAGCCAACACCGGTCAAAGTCCTAGTACAGAAGAAATTGCCACGGCATTAGAAGTAACACCATACGACGTCATCCATGCGTTAGATTCTCTAAAAGAACCGATTAGTATGTTTGAACCGATCTATAACGATGGTGGCGATACCATCTACTTGTACGACCAAATTGAAGATAAAAAAGGGAGAGAAGATGTTGCAACTAATATGGCCTTGCAAGAAGCTTTAAAGAAACTGACACCTAGAGAGCACATGATCATTGAAAATCGTTTTGTACTTGGCAAAACCCAAATGGAAATTGCAGAGTCGTTAGGAATTAGTCAAGCTCAAGTGTCAAGACTGGAAAAAGGTGCGATTGCCATGGTTAAAAAATTAGTAAAATAGAGTATAATGAAGTTGGTGATAATATGAAACAAGAAAAATCAGTTGGTGCAGTCATCTACCAAAAACAAAATGATACAATGTACGTCCTATTAGTAAAACATACCGCATCTACCTTACCATCCTTGTATGCATCTCATTGGGGCTTTCCTAAAGGACATATGAAAGATGGCGAAACAGAAGTAGAAACAGCGATTCGTAAAATTAAAGAAGAAACGAACTTGGATGCCACAATTAATCAAACATTTCGTGAAACGACGCATTACGAGTCCGCTCCTGGCGTGCAAAAGGAAGTTGTTTATTTTGCTGCCACACCAAACTCCGAAAATTTACTATCAGTTCATGAAGATGTTGCATTGCTAGGATTTTATTCCTACTTGGATGCCAAAAACATGATCACGTATCCTAGTGATAGAGAAGTGTTAGAAAAATGGCATCAATGGATGATGACGAAGTAGCATCTGTTTTACAAATTGGTCAAAATATGATAAAATAGCCCGCTAGAGAAGGGATAGTATGAAATTAACAGAAATTGAACCAATTTGTGAAAGTTATGTAGAACTTCTAAGTCGTGACGATTTGAGTAAAATTATCGAACGTCCTCTTTTAGAAGCTTGTCAATGTCTATATGATAAAAAGATTCGTACTCTGATGACCAGTGCGAATCGCTATAACGTCATCGGGTTAGAGAAAATGAATGCAAGTGTAAAAAATTGCTACTCGTACGGGGAAGGCTATGCTTGGATGTGGATCGACTATGGTTCTTTGAGTAAAGAAAACAGAGAACTCGTTCAGTCTTGGTATCGCCAAGATACTGAAATAGATCCTCAAAAAAGAAGATTTTTATGTACGATTAGTAACAATCCCGAATCGTGGGAATTTGACTCATTCCTAATCGAAAATCAAGTGCAACTAAATACACCCAACTATAGCGACAGTGGTTTTATCATGCGCTATCCAGTGAATGAAGAGACGACCGTAGAAGAAGTACAAGATTATTTTACCAATCTGGCAAGTGCTTTTTATCCACAATATGAGATGCAACAAGAAGGCCCTAGGAAATCTCTAAAAGAACTATGTGAACATTTCAAACCGTATTTAGATGCGATGAATTGGAATGTAGAGGAACTGCCACTAGATCCCACATTCCATTCCTATGACATTACAATCGATACTGCAGGAAAGTATCATACCACACACGACGCGACATTAGAAAGAATCGTTTTACTACTGAGTGTCTTAGAATCCAATCGTATGTTAAAAATTGATGCACTACCAGAAAACATCCAATTGATAGAAGAAGAAAAAATCGTCAAAGGATTAAAACGAATTACATTTACACTAGAGGGTAGACTGTATCAATTGGCTTTATCAGAAAAAGAAATAGATATTCCAAATTTACAATTTGGTACGAGCGATAACCTAGAGGATTTAAAAAATGACAAATATTTGTTAAAACGTCTATCCCACTTAGATTGGAATGAAGTCTTACGACCAGCAACTAGTCAAATTCAGTATCGATTATGGAAAGAGAATCACTCATAAAGGATTCTCTTTTTTCATACAATAAACTGGTGATAGAATGAAGTTATCAGATTTAGAGAACAAAGATGTGGTCAATATGATGAATGGGAAAAACATCGGTCACATCGTCGATATTAAAATCAATCCTTCGACAGGAGGAATTTCATCGGTAATATTATCTCCCTGTAAACCCCAACGAGGACTCTTTAGTAAAACCGAATTCATGGAGTTATCTTGGTCAAACATCAAAAAAATTGGCGATGATGTTATTTTAATTCACTTGTCTTAATGATATAATACAGTTGGTGATATTATGAAACGAGTTGAGTTATTAGCACCAGCTGGGGATATGGATTCTCTCCTAGCAGCAGTAAACAACGGAGCCGATGCCGTCTATATCGGTGGTAAAAAATTTGGAGCAAGAAAGTTTGCCCACAACTTTGATGAGCAAGAATTAAAAGAAGCAATTCAAGTATGCCACACGCATGGTGTAAAACTGTATGTGACGGTCAATACTTTGATTCATGATACAGAATTAGAAGACGCTTTGCAAGAATTAAAATTTTTGTATGAAATCGGTGTCGATGCCGTCATCATTCAAGATATCGGACTGATTCGCTTGGCAAGAAAGTATCTAAAGAATTTGGAACTGCACGCATCTACACAAATGCATACGACGAATGAAGAAGCACTAGAAGAGTTAAAAGAATTAGGAATCAAACGTGCCGTTCTAGCAAGAGAGATGATAAAAGAAGAGATTGCCTCTCTTGACACAGCTTTGGAATTAGAGGTATTCGTTCATGGCGCGTTGTGTGTTTCTTATTCCGGACAATGTCTATTTAGCAGTTTGGTATTAAATAGAAGTGGAAATCGTGGTGAATGTGCTGGAATGTGTCGTCTTCCGTACCGTTTGAAAGTAGATGGTACGGTTCAAAAAAAGGAAGGTTCGTACTTATTAAGTCCAAAGGAATTGATGACGTTACCAAAACTAAAAGAAATTTTAGACTTAGATAAAATTAGCAGTTTAAAAATCGAAGGACGGATGAAAAATGCCACGTACGTTGGTTATGTAACAAAGTTATATCGAACCGCAATCGATGCTTATTATAATCAGAAAGAGTACTTGCTGAGTACAACAGAAGAGAACAATTTAAAATCTCTTTTCAACCGTGAATTCACACTCGGACACTTTTTTAAAGATAGCAAAAGAAATTTGATGAATCCCAACTCTCCCAACCACTTAGGTAGTGAGTTAGGAAAAGTTACAAAGGTGACAAAAGATAAAATTCAAATTTTATTGACGGAAGATTTGTATCAAGAAGATGGCATTCGGTTTGCAAATGGCACGGGTATGGTGGCCAATAAAATTTATCAAAATGGTCTCTTAGTAAGAGAAGGAAAAACCGGGTCTATCGTAGAAGTCGATAACAAAGTAAATCTAACTGAGACAGGCCAGGTACGAAAAACTTACAATGCTAAGTTAGAAAAAGAGATGAAAGAAGTTCCAGAAAGAAAACAAGCCATTCAAATTACTGTCGAAGCAATCATTGGGAAACCACTAAAAGTAACAGTGAGCGATGGCACGCATACTGCTATGGCAAGTTCCTATATCGTAGAAAAAGCGAAAACAGCGCCTGTCACGAAAGAACGAATCGCATACCAGATGGAGAAGTTAGGAGGTACTTCCTACGTTGCTACAGAAATTCACGTGAATTCTTCTCCCAATGCATTTATTCCAATCGGAAACTTAAACGATGTACGAAGAAAAGCAATCGATGAACTAGAAAGACAAGAGACAAAAACGAAAACTGTGTCACTAAACTGGCATTTGTCAAAACGGACATCCGAAATGGTTACGAATATCGAACCGACGATTAGTGTTTCAGTAAAAAGCAAAGAACAATTAGAAGCAGTTTTATCGTTAGAACCAGACAGAGTGTATGTAACAGATGAAAAATTGTACCAAGAGTACCGAGAAAGAGAAAATGTGTACTACCGATATCCAAAAGTGCATCCAAATTATCAAGAAAAAGAACGAGTAGTGATAGGCGAACTAGGTGGATTTACGAATAACCCAAAAGAGATGATTACTGATTACTCGTTAAATGCATACAATCATGAAACGGTCCATCAATATCTAAAAAAGGCGAAGCTTGTAAATTTATCTGTGGAACTAACGGATGGTGAAATAGAAACACTGCTAGAGACATATTACGATGTTTATGGCACCCTACCAGCAGTAGAGTTACTCGTCTACGGTAGAACCGAATTGATGATGATAAAAAATGACTTTAGCGAAGTAGACTGTAAGAAAAAGTACGAATTAGAAGATCGTAATCATGCTTGTTATCCCTTAGAGTTTCACAAAGATACCATGATTTTATATCACAGTAAAGTAAAAGATGAAATCGATCAAGTATCCAACTGGCTTGGTAAGATTCGATCATTTCGAATTGACTTACTAGAAGAAGACGGTGAAACGGCTAAGAAAATTGTGAATCGTTTGAAAAAGATTTTACTTCATCCCTAAATATGATAAAATAAATGTAAGGTGATGCGTCATGTTAAAGAAAAAAGAAAAAGATAAAAAGCAGTTGCTAAAAAACTGGATTTTGTTAATTATCGTTTGCGTTATGACGATTTTAGTAGCTGTATTTGTAAGAAATTGGTATCATTCTTACCGCGAACTAGTAGAGTCTGGTGTTGCTGTGATGGATTCTTCTTTAAAAGAAGTAAACGACGTAGAGTTGTACAACTACTTGCTAGAGTCCCCACATGCATTCGTCTATGTTGGTACGAGTGAAAATAAAAACTGTCGTACATTCCAAAAAGAATTGGAGTCATCTCTAAAAGAAATGAGCAAATTAGATTACGTCATCTATTTGAACATCGGTACTGAAACAGATGCATTCTACGAAGAATTCAACACCAATTATATGACAACGGAAGCATTAGATTCCGTTCCTGCCTTTGTCGTTTTTGAAAATGGGAAAGCCACTGAAATCTACAAAGACGATAACCTTACGATTGACCAAGTCAAAGAAGTATTAGAAAGAAGTGACAACCGTGATTAACATCGTTCTCTATGAACCAGAAATTCCTCAAAATACAGGAAATATCATGCGTACTTGTGTAGCGACAAATTCACGTCTTCATCTAATCGAGCCCTTAGGGTTCCAATTAGATGATGCCCATTTAAAGAGAAGTGCCGTCAATTACATCGAACATTTAGATTATCATGTCTATCCGGATTTTGAAACGTTTAAACAAAAGAACCCTGGCACTTATTACTATTTTACAAGATACGGACATAAACCTCATACGAGTTTTGATTACAGTAATAAAGACGAAGAAATCTATTTGATTTTTGGCAAAGAATCCACCGGTATTCCAAGAGAATTGCTACAAAAGGATTTGGGTCATTGTATGAGAATACCGATGACGGACCACGTCCGAGCATTAAATCTTTCAAATTGTGTAGCAATTGTAACGTACGAAGTATTGAGACAACAAGATTACCGTGATTTACTAAGAGAAGAGCCTCATAAGGATAAAGATTATATTATGACAGGAAAAGAAACTCACGACTAATATAAAAAGTAACACATGTTGTTACTTTTTTAATTTGGCAGAATACCTCTTTATTTTTTTGAAAAGTTAGGATATACTTATTATATGACAAAATAGAGAATAGGGAGGGATACTTGTGATACTTAGAAAACCGTATGCGTTTTTAATTAAGCACTTTAAAATGATTCACATCATCCTTTTCTTATTGGGATGCTTTGTACTGTATCAAACAAATGGTTTGTATTCGATGATTGAAGAATACCAACAGTTGATGATATATAATGAAACCGTAAATTCTGTTTTAACGTACGTATCGACACCGACGATTTTGGCATTAGTTGCTATTATAATCATTTCAGGTGTCTTAATTTATCTATTGTATTATAAGAAAAAACCTGTTATTTTCTACTTTTTAGTAATTGCTCAATACGGCTTTACATTAACGATAATGCTTCTTACTAAAAACTATTTTGATACAGCAAGTACCTTGGGAGACGTTGCCCAAATTAGAGCTCTGCATGATTTTACATTAATTACAATGGTCTTACAGTACATTTTTCTGTTTTTCTTACTAATCAGAAGTATTGGACTAGATTTAAAAAAATTCGGATTCAATGAAGACCGTGAATTTATTGCTGAAGCAGGTGATGATGAAGAAGTTGAGTTGGATGTTGAATTTGACTATCATGCAACATTACGATTTATCAAAGGAAAGCTAAGAGAACTAAAATATTTTTATGGTGAGCATCGAAAGTTAATCAATGTGCTTTTGATTGCTTTTATTGCGTTTGGATTGTGGCAAGGCTATACATACGTATTTGTTACAAACCGCGTCTATGCTCAAAATGAATATTTCAAAGCGAACTCATATCGTTTTAAAGTAAATAATGTATATTTTACGGATAAGGATTATGCCGGTAACTTAATTAGTACAACAAACAAATATATTATCGTAAGGTTAGATATTGAAAATGTGACAAGTAAATCACCGATTACATTCGATTATGAGAGATGGTCTTTGGTAACCGATCGAAATCGTTATGTTCCATCCACTTCCAAAAGTGATGAATTTAGAGATTTAGGCACGACTTATAAAAATGATTTGTTAGAGTACCAAAAAGTATATACATTTCTTTTAATCTATGAAATTAAAAATGAAGATTTGGGAAGCAATTATACATTGTATTATGAAGAAGTTCAAAATGCCAATTCTGTCTATGACCGGAAAGTCAAAATCAACCCGATTGATTTAACAAACTATCAAGAAACGGATACGAAATATATTGGTGAAGAAATGACAATTCCGTTCTATGATGACACACAAGCGATATTTAACTTGACAGCATATCAATTAGTCGATCAAAGTGGTTATTACTATGAAGGCTGTGCTTCTGCTAAAGAATGTGGTGTATATTATCGTGAATTATTAGCATCGTCATTTGCTGGAAGTAACAAAATCATGTATATTCCATACACATCGAACTACAGTACAGGATTATTATTTAGTAACTTTATCGCCCGGCAAGGAAAACTAATCTATAAAGTAGGAGATACGACGAAGACGACAACTATAAAATCTGCTGTAACTAGAAACTATCGTGGTAACTTCTTATATTTAGTAGTACCTGCAGAACTGGAGAATGCAACCGAAATTGAATTCCAATTCGTAGTAAGAGATAAACTATATCACTATGTACTAAAGAGTGAAGGAAAGGAAAGTGAGACAGATGAAAGTACGACTTAGAGATTTGATAGAAAAATACAAACGTCAAATTATCATTGCTAGTATTATTCTAGCAGCCATACTAGTACTTGTACTTCTTTACATCTTTGTAATTGGACCTTGGATTGAATTTAAAGGAAATGAGAAAAAGTTTACCAATGCTATCCAAGAATACTATGACCGAAATCCGGGTTACTTACCAAAGAACGATGGTGATTATCGGAAGATGACATTGCAAGATGCATACGACAATGGAATGCTATCAGAAACGTTATTTATTCCGAATACGAAAAGAATTTGTTCGTTTGATAATTCTTGGGTAAGAGTATTTAAAGAAGGCGGCGACTACAAGTATTATACGTATTTGGAATGCGGATTCTACAAATCTAGTACCGATCACGAAGGGCCAGAAATCACCCTAGAAGGAGAAAGTCCTGTACTGGTATATTTCAATGGCACATACGAAGATCCTGGAGTTAAGAGTGTAATCGATAACAGAGATGGAGAAATGGACGTTGCATCCGTTACAATTGACACAAGTAAAGTAAATACCCAAGCAATCGGCACTTACAAAGTCACTTATGTCGCATATGATAAGATGCGAAATAGGAGTGAGGTAACGAGAGATGTAACAGTCGTAAGTAATTTAACGGATTTGGTAAAAGCCAATACTGATGATACCAATACGTACAAAGGATTCGACGTAAATAACTATTTACAGTTTTCTGGAATGTTGTGGCGAATCGTAGGAATCAATGATGACGGAACGATTAAAATTGTCTTAGAAGACAGTGTGGCGAATTTAATATATGGTGCTTCTTCTTATGATGAATCTAATGTCAAACGTTGGTTGAATAATGTCTTTTATAATGCGATTCATAATAAAGACTATGTAAAACAAGATAGTACATTCTGTATTGATACCGTAACAGATGTAAATAATCCGACATGTAATGAGTTGAGTGTTCCTGCACCGGTTGGAATGCTATCTGCAACGGATTATAAAAATAGTTTGGATGCCAATGGCGAATCATACTTACTCAATATGGTTGGATTTTGGTTTACGAACCATACGGGAACAGATACAAACGTCTGGGCATCATTTAGAGGAAATCCGATGGATTATGAACAAGATAATCTGGGTGCTGTAAGACCAGTAGTAAATCTAAATACTGATGAGTTATATGTACAAAGTGGAACCGGTTCTTATACAGAACCATATAAATTATATGACTATGAATATGGCAAAGAAAATGATGCGTTGAATACAAGACTAATTGGTGAATATGTAATGTATTCCAACAACTCATGGCGAATTACTAGTATTGATCAAGATGGTAATATTGAATTAACAAGCGCTGGAATTATCCGAGATAGTGAAAATCACGATATCTATGCTTCTTATGGCGAAACATTAGAATATCCAAAATTAGATCCAACAATGCAATACAACTTAGGTTATGTTTTAGATCAACAAGTAGCATTACAAATTAGTGGTCAGTATTTAATTCGTCATGATTGGACGATTAAAGAATTATCGGATGCATATTATGATGAAGTTGAAACGACAACCATTACATCTTATATGAGTATTCCAAATAGTTCGGATTTGTTCTCCGGAACAAATAGTGATCCGCTTTTTAAAATCACTCAATATTGGTTGGCAGATTACATTACGATGTACTCTGGAGTTGTTCCAGTTGTAAATGCAGTCAATGGTTATGGCTTCGTGGTATCATTTGACGAATATCGAAGTAACGGTGTAAAAGCTAAAATTTATTTATCAAAAGACGCCGTAATCAGCAGCGGTAATGGTACTGTAAACAGCCCATACTATTTAAAATAAGAGAGGTGTAAATATGAAGAAGAAAAGAGAGAAAAAGAACAATAATAAAGTCAATATCATTGTGATGGCAGTCTTCTTGATAGCAGTTGTAATTCTACTTGCGGTGGAAGGAACAAAACTATATCAAGAATACTCGAATACCACACCATACTATGAAGTGGAAGATCGCTTAACACAAGTTGATGAGACCACATTAGGAACACAATATCCAATCGGATGGATTCGCGTTCAAGGAACAGATATCGATTATCCACTTGTATATGAAAGCATCAGTATCTATGAGAGCGGAACCGATTATATATGGACAACTTATGTGCCAGAAGGAGAAGAAAATCGTATGGTTGTTTATGGCCACAACTTGCGAAATGTTTCATCTAATCCTTTAATAGCAGATCCGGAACATACCAGATTTGAGCAATTGATGAGTTTTACAGATTACGATTTTGCTAAGGAAAATCAATATGTACAATTGACGCTAAATGGAGAAAACGTTTTATATAAAATTTACGCAGTTGGTTTTGTGACAGAAGAAGGAGATACTGGGTATTATACAGAAAATAAAGAGGAAGCGGAAACCTACATCAAACAAGCTAAAGAAAACAGCTTATACGACTATGATGTTGATGTAAATGGAAATGATAAAATTATTTCTCTAGTAACATGTACAAGATACTTTGGAATCGATGGACCAACTCAATTTAGAGTCGATTTGCGAAAAGTACGTGACGATGAAAAAATTACAAAAAGCAAGGTTACAACTACAGATAATTATGATATAATCAAATAAGATAGGAGGAACTTAAAATGAATCAAAGTAAAATAGACAAGTCATCGCATTACTTATTTGGTTTTGTATTTGTAACATTAACAATTTTTTCTTTCTTTTTAACCAAAGAAGTAAGTGCACTTAGAAATACTGCTCCGCAGGTTGGCAATAATGACCAAATCTGCGTAGGAGGTTATCTTTATACGATTACAGCGACGAATTGGCGTTATCAAAAACAACTTCAAAAATATGCGACATATATCGATTCGAGTGATATTGCTAGAGGATGTTTACAAGAATATGTTTTAAACAAGAAAACAGGAAGATATACATTACAATGTAGACATTACGATGGTACGAACACAGATATGACATTTAGGGTTGATAATACTCAAAATCGTTTGAGTTGTAAATCGAGTATCGATATTGACTCTAGTAAATTTACGAATTATGAGTTTACACCGAATTTGAGTTATCAATATCAATCTTGTCCGATTTCCACTTCTAATGTAGAAGGAATTGAACCAGACGATTGGGGACCATTAGATATTTCAGATAAGATTACACAAGATTTTGATGCTAGTACACAATTATGGCGAGTTACTGTAACAGGACTTAAAAATGTTTCTGTACGACTAATTAATGGTACGAGAGCCAATGCAAACGATAACATCAGATTTGTGAACGATTTAGGAATTGCCAATACAAGTTATGTGGCTGTAAACGGCACAGCTCAAAATACATCGTTAACTAACGCTCAGATTTCAGCTGGCTATGTTTCTAACTTATATAGAAGTGCAAGAGTAACAGACAATGGCGACGGTACCCAGACACTAGTATTTTATATGACACCGGGTAGTGAATACTACATTCAATTTGTGTTAAATAATGGTAACAGTGACTGTAATGGCCTTGAAGTTGCTCATGTAACTGGTGGTGTATCGACAATGGTACCATCTTCCATTTTTACGAATGGTACAAAGTGTCAAACGTATACAAATTGGGCCTTGACACAAAACAACAGTGTCATTTCTAGCCTTTATAAAAGCTTAGTTCCAGAGTGCTATAGTTCAGCAGATATCGATTATACTCGGATTGATGAATATGAAAGAAAAGTTGATCGTGCAACATCAGTGCTACAATCTGTAGCATCTTCGGCACAAAATGCTACGACTGGAACAACGACGATTGCCTCACAATGTGATTTTGATCCAGAAAAAAATGTTCAAACTTATACTTATGCATCAAAGCTGAGTTCTGCTGGTTATGAAGGAGAATTCGGAACTTATTGGGATGCGTTATGCACGGAAACGGTTACAGTAACATTTGATACCCCAAAAGCATTATCTGCAGCGGGAGCAGCATTTACGTATCCATCGACAATTACCGTCAGTAGACAATGTACTCCGTATCAAGTCATTGCTCCACAATTCAAAACCCAATGTAAATACACAGTAGAATGTTGGGGTGGCCCGGCAAACCATACTGGTGAAGCTGGAGCAGGACCAAACGATGAATTTGATTCTTGCATTATGCAATGTGATGGCGGTTCTTATACTCAAAACTGTATCGATTCATGCTATAGCAGCGTATATGAAAATCAAGCAACAGATTCTTTAATCACATCATTTAACTTCTTTGCGGAAAATTATACATCAACAGAAAAGACCGCTTCTATCAGTGGTTGTGGTTCAAGCAACATCGGAAAGGTATGGCCAGGTAAGACAAGATTACCACTTTCAAGTTGTAGTTATGATACCGGAAACGTCCACTCTGGTGGCGGAAACTGTACAGATACAACATGTACTTCTACACATGGTATCTCATATACATACTTAGATACTTGTAACGCAACTGGAAATATTTCTGGAACCGCATGTTACGAAGTATTTACGAGCTCACCATTGCCAAATTGTATTGAAGTATTTAATCGTGGTGGTACTTGGTATGTTGGTAATACAAACACACCTTATACTGATGCATATGCAATTCAGGAATATGAAAAATTGATTGCACAATCTAATTTAGAATATAGTAAGTTACAAGCTGCTATGCAGCAATTTAAAGATAACGAAAATAGTATTGACGTTGCAATTAAAGATTCTTACACAGGTGAAACTCATGGACCGGAAAGCGGTTATGAAGCGGTTATTAAATACAGTTATGTAGACAAGGCAACAGGCGAACAAAGCTATTTAACGGCTGAAGAATACAAACAGAAAACGGGAACTGATCCAACATTAGGTACTGCAGCAACATACGGCTCTCCTCAAACGATTCAATATGCAAATCACGGTCAGGGAGCTGATTATCAATCTATTACAATTCAAGGATATGAAGTGAATAAATCTTACGAAATCATTTTACCTGAAATGTATGTATCAAATGTCAACATTGGTGATTATAAATATGGATTGACGACAAACGATGAAAAATCAGGATACACAAATGGTGGAAATAAGTATTATACTCATATCTTATCCCCAGGAATTAATGACGTATTAGTTTGGGACAATTATACAACAGTAAGCGATTTACAACGCGAACATACGATTACAAACAACATTAAAGTTACTTATTCTTTAGGTACCTGGAACCAAATTCAAAATTCGACGATCGATTGTTTCTATGGAATTCCAGACAATTCGACATTTACTCCTGAACCAGAGTGTACTGGTGAAAATTGTTATAATCAACCGTGCGGACCAAATGATATATGTGATAATAATGGATTAATCTACATTTGGAGAACAATTGACTTGTATGATATGTTTCCTGCAAATGAGACGCTAAGTGGTGGTGAAAGACAACCACGTTGGAATTGGTCTTCAGCTGCAATCGATGTGACGAATCAACGTTATCCTGTTAATCCTCCAGAAGTAATTGAGGATGTTGAATCAAAAGGCGACACTATTTATGGAAATGAAGAGGAATTAGACTACCGTATTATACTGACGAGACAAAATCTTCGCAATTTACGTTCTTACAATGCCACTCATGGAAGTTATACGGATTTCGAAGATATGACATGTACTTATGATGAGATAAAAGGTGTTTCTATATGTACAAGTAGTTTATTGCCAACACAAGGTGGTTCAAGCGAATACATGACGATGGTTGATAAAGGAATCGCCGGATGTAATAATGAACAGGGTGAAGATTGTATCGATGCCTCATATACAATCACGAATGGAGGTTAATGTAAATGAGTAAAGGTGTAATGGCCGCAGGAATTATCATGTTAGGGGTTCTTACTTTCGGCTTAATCAACATTATTTCAAATTATACAACTGGAAACGAATTGGACTTTCAATTGTTAAGAGATACAACGGAGTCAGCGATGCTTGACGCCGTTGATCTTGGCTTTTTCCAAACATCTGGTGGACAAATCAGAATGGACAAAGAAAAATTTGTTGAAGGATTTGTTAGACGCTTCGCTCAAAGCGTTAACAACGATAGAAATTATCAAATCGAAATCTACGATATCAATGAAACGCCTCCGAAAGCAAGTGTTCGTGTTGGATCTAGCACAATGGCAACTTTTGCAGATGTATCATTCAATATTGAAAACAGAGTAGATGCTATCATTGAAACAAAGTATACGGATCCAAGAACATTGGACGAAGTAACAAATTATGATTAGGAAGGGATGATAAAATGGGAAACATAATGATTGGATTAAAAAAATTCTTATCCAACAAAAATACGGTAACCATCATTGGTGTGTTAGTAGCAATCGTCGTACTATACGTTGGTTATAACATGCGTGTTCAAGCCGCAGTTAATCCACAAGATATTCCGTGTGCGACACAAACAATTAGTCCTGGTACAAGAATTACTGAGGATATGATTGAAATTATTCAAGTTCCACCTTCAATGTTAAAAGGTAGCCCAATTACAGAGGTTGCTAACATTGTTGGTAAATATGTAGCAAACGACACGGTAATTCCGATTGGAAGTTTGTTCTATTCAAGAAGTGTTGTAGAAAAATCACAACTTGCTGATGCAATTATCCAAGATATTCCAGATGGATACGTATTGGTAAATATGTCAGTAGATACACAAAGTACGTATGGTAACTCAGTATATCCAGAAAATTATATCGATATTTACTTAAGAGCAACGAATCGTCTAGAAGAAGGAACTTCTGACGAAGAAGACCGAATCATGGTTGGTAAATTGATTGAAAACGTAAAAGTTATTGCCGTATTAGATAGTGCAGGTAACAACGTATTTGCTAATCTTGAAGATAAACAGACACCAGCAATGATCATATTCGCAGTTCCAGAAGAATACCATATCTTACTTCGTAAAGCAATGTACTTGAGAAGTTACGATGCTTCACTATTCATCGTACCAACAGATGAATCTTTGAAAGAGGAAAAAGGGGAAGTTAGAATTGCTAGCGAAGAACTAAGAGATTGGATTAATAGTGTAACTTACTGGACAGAAGATATGTCAGGTGGAAACATTAGTGCAACGACTGATAATAATCAAAATCAAGCTCAGACACAATAAAAAGAATAAAATTTGAAAGGGATGTGATTTATGAAAGAAAATATCTTTGACCAGATGGACTTTGGTCCGTTTAAAGAATACATTGATAACGACGATATTACCGATATTTCTTATAGTAATAATGGTCAAATCTGGATCAGATCCCTTACTCAAGGTTCTGTTCGTGTGGAAAATCCAAAAATCAACAATGCCTTCGTTGAAAAATTGGCATTTCAATGTTCTAACGTAATGGGAACAACATTCAACATGGCTAAGCCATTTTTGGATGCTGAATCTAGTGAATTGCGTATGAACTTCGTTCATGAGTCAATTGCAACGAACGGCATTGCTTTGGTTATTCGTAAAACACCCGCCAAAATCAGATTGAAAGAAGACACACTTTTACAAGAAGATTATGTTACCAAAGATGTCCATGATTTTCTAATTAAATGTGTCGAAGGTCACTGCAACATTATCGTATGTGGTGAAACTGGTTCTGGTAAAACAGAATTTGTAAAATACTTAGCGAGTCATACAAAAGCAAACGAAAAGTTGATTACGATAGAGGATACACTAGAACTTCACTTGGATAAAATTTATCCAACGCGAGATATCGTTGCTATGAAAACAAACAACATTGCAAGTTATACCGATGTACTAGTAACCTGTATGAGACAGAACCCCAAATGGATTCTACTAGCCGAGGTTCGTAGCGCCGAAGCTGTATCCGCAGTTCGTAACTCAATTTCATCTGGACACAATATCTTATCGACCATCCACTCTGATAAAGCAAGTGCCATTCCATATCGTCTTTACAGTTTGATGGAAACGGATGTAGATGTTGACCAATTTTTAAATACGATTTATCGTTACATTCAATTGGGTGTCCATATTAAAGCATATTATAGTCAAAAGTATAAAAAGTTCCATCGTGAAATCGACGAAGTAACAGAGTTTTATGTAGATGATGATAACAAATGTGTCACCAATACAATTTATCAAAAAATGGGTGATAAAATCATCAGAAAAGCACCAAGTAATCACCTTAAGGAGTACTTGATGGGACAAAATGTCAGTCTGGATACAGATATCAATGCTGGTGAATCCACTGTCGATGAAGCAATGAAAGAATCCAAAAAAGCAGAAGAGGGAACCGAACTTACAATGGTAACCCCAGAGAATGCTCCGGCAATGAAAACGGATGGTCCGATGATGTATGATCCAAATCGAGTAGAGACGTTAAATACACCATCTTCTGTTCCAACTCAACCGACTTCAACACAACCAAGTAATTTGATAACACCTGCTACGATGGTAGCAACAAGTAGTATGGGAACACCTTCTGTATCTGTACCACAACCCGCATCGCAGCCTGTATCGCAACCTGTTGTAAGTAATCCAAATCCAACATATGTCGCACCAACGCCGGCTCCTGTAGTGACACCACCGCCGGTGGCACCAGCGAATCCAACAGTTAGCGATTTATTCTAATAAGGAGTTGATATTATGGAATTAATTATATTACTGGTCATTGCATTGTTTATTATGTTATACCGTAGTTATCGTGGTAATAACGTCTATAAGTACATTGTCGATCAAGTAAGTGTTGTATATGATAAGTTTGCTCCTTATTCATTTAAAGTGGTAAGAGAGAAAACGAAACAATTGGGACAAGAATATACACCGCGACAATACGCAACCCAAGTTGCTATGTTTGCGATATTCGCCGGTGTTATTTCTTATATGTACTTTTACAACATCATCGTATCCATTATCTACATTGTCGCTGCTGTATCATTTATTCCATACTTAGCATTCTTGAGATGTAAAAGAGTATATAGTGAATTTATCTTTGAACAAGTTCAAGTTTATACGACCAACACGATTATGGAATTTGCAACGACCCAAAGTTTCGTTAAAAGTTTGGAAGGTGTTGTAAACAGTGGTGTACTAGAAGATCCTGTTTTAACAGATGTTCAACACATGATTGATCTAGCATACGAAAATGGATCTATCGATGAATCATTAAAATATATGGATAATTTATACCATTATTATATTGTAAAAAACATGCATCAATTGTTCTTACAAATCACCAAAGAAGGTGCCAGAGATACTGGTGAATCGCTAGATAACATGCAAATGGATATCGATAACCTTGTTGAAAGCGTTTATCGTGACCGAATCGAACGTGCAACATTCCACAAATCGTTCTTAAAATATGGTATGATGCTATATTTAATGGTAATGTTAGTACAATACCTTTTAGGAAATGAGACGTACATTAAGATTCTAGATTTATGGTACATGAAACTGTTATTACACGGAATTTTAATTGTTAATTCTTACTTCTTAATTAAAGGTGAAAAATACTATAACGAGAATGTAGGTGCTGAATAATGGAAATAATAATCATTGGTGCAATTTTATTGTTTGTCTTGTTATATAATCAAACAATCGATGGGCAAAAATTCATTCGTGACAACGAGAAATATTTCCAAATGTTAAAAGAAGACGATTATGAATTCTTGGTCTATGCGAAATATGGTGAAAGTGTAGATGTTAATACATTATTCAACAAACGAATCACTTATGGATTCGTGACGATTGTAATTTTCTTATTTATTTTCTTAACAGATTTGAATTTAATTAACATTATTTTATCAATTGTTGTAGGGTTCGTAGTTTTTAAAATGCCATATAATAGCTTGCGTAGCTTTTATAAGCAACATTTACATGATATCGATGTTATGCTGCCATACTATTTAAAAGGATTGGAAATTTTAGTACAACATTATACTGTACCAGTAGCGCTTGGTAAATCGATTGAAGATGCACCTGATATTTTTAAACCAGGCCTTCGAACTTTGATTTCCAGAATCGATGCTGGTGACTCTAGTATCGATCCGTATATGGAATTTGCTAATACATATCCTGTAAGAGATTCCATGCGTATGATGCGTTTGTTATATCGTCTTGGAATCGGTTCTCAAGAGAAGAAACAAGAACGACTATTGATGTTTTCTAGAACGGTTTCAAACTTACAAAACAAAGCCCGTGAAACAAAATATAAAGAAAGATTAAATCACATGGAAGGACAGACCATGTACATGTTAGTTGCTACAGGCGGTGGCGTCATGGTTTTAATCTTAGTTTCTATGATGTTTATGATGTAAATTGTCTAGTAAAATGTAAATAATATTGTTTCAAAAAGAAAATTATGGTATAACTAATAATAGAAAGGAGAGTAGTTAAGGATGAAGGAAGCGACAGGTGAATTAAATATGACAGTTGTAACCATCATTGCAATTGGTGCTATCATTGCATTTTTCTGGATTATGTGGCCAAATATTCAAAACACAATCAATGACCAATGGGGCGCAATTAGTAACGATGATGATTACAACATCGTAAATGATTAAAATAAAGTAGGTGTTGAAATATGAGAGAAGCGATTGGCGGCGCTATGACAATTCAAATTATTGTTATCTTTATGCTTTTGATTAATGCATATCTTGCTTTTTCGGTAAGTTATACGAGAGCATTTAAGATGAAAAATCAAGTAATTAACATTATCGAAAACAGCGAAGGATATCCAACCAATGAGGATGTTGGTGGATGTATAGTCGATAATCCAGAAGGTGCAATTTGCCAAATTGTAAGTTATATCAACGAAATTGGATACAATGGAGATGACTTCCCAGAAAGAGATACGCTCTGTCCAACAGGCGCAAAAGGAAAGCAATTTGGATTGTGTATTATACCACATAAAAAAGATATTGCTGGAAACTCAAATGCCAGTCAATCGTACAGCGGTATATATTATACTGTTTATACATATATCAACATCAATATCCCAGTCATCAACAACCTGTTCAAGGGAATGCCAAACATTTTCCGAATTCAGGGTGAAACAAATACGATTTATTCGTCTGGGTTAACGAACATATTTACAGAATTGTAAAACAAAAAATAAAAGGAGAGGAACAAAATGAACGTAATTATAGCGAATCAACAAAAAGAAATCATTGCTGGCTTAGATATTGACATTATAAAATCTTTAGATGGTGAATTTGATGCTGATGAACTAGTCAGTATGTTCCAAAACTTTTATTTCGGTAAGATGATTTTGGATTTGACAGCGGTAAGAGATTACAAAAATTTACAAAATATTCAAAAGTTATCGATGGCATTAGATGTAGAAAAAATTATAATTCTATTACCAGCTAGTGATCCAGAATGTACATCCAATGTCTTTTTATCCCAATTGATTTCAATGGGAATATATAACTTTACAACTAATTTAGAAGGTTTAAAATACTTATTTGACCATCCAAATACGTATCGTGATGTTGCCCATATTCAACAACTTGGGCAATTATCTGCCGGTGAAACAGGAGATGGTGGCACTGGTACAGTAGTTAATGTTACAGTTCAAGGAGATGTCAATCAAACTGCAACTGTTCTTGGATTCAAGAATTTAACAGACCACGCCGGTGCTACTTCTTTAATCTATATGATTAAGAAGCAGTTGGAGCATCATGGCGTGCCAGTAATTGCGATCGAACTGAACAAACGTGACTTTATGTACTTCAATGATAAATCGATGCTATCTCTTTCAGTAGAACAATTGCCAGCAGAACTTCTAAAGCATAAGGATGTAAAAGTTATTCTTTTAGACATTAATGATACAAATAGCGAGGAATCTTGTGGTGACGTTTTCTATTTATTAGAACCTTCTACCATAAAATTAAATAAATTACTACGAAGAGACCGTAATGTATTCCAAAAAATGAAAGCAAAAAAGATTGTTTTAAATCGTAGTCTTTTATCATCTTCTGATGTAGCTGATTTGGAATATGAGGCAAAGGCAAAGATTTTTTATTCCTTGCCTCCTTTAAACGATCGAATCAACAATAATGTACTAGATGATTTTCTAAGTACAATTGGAGTATTGAAAGTAGGAAGTGGATCTAGCGGCAAGTCCGGTGGCATGTTCTCCTTCTTTAAATAAAATTTATTGACAATAAAATAACGAATCAAGTATAATAGATTTATACATAGGAGGTTATTATATGGATTTGAGTTTATTCCAAGTACTAGCAACAGATGCTTGCGGTGGAATTTTACCAATTGTTAAATTTATTAGACAAGGTATTTTCCCAATTATCCAAATTGGTATCCCAATTATCTTGATTATTATGGGCTCTATCGATTTAGGTAAAGCAGTTTTATCAAGTGATGATAAAGAAATTAAAGGTGCTACTGGTCGTTTAATCAAACGTGCTATTGCAGCCGTTGCAGTATTCTTTGTTACGACAATTGTAACAATCTTAATGGATATGTTAGCAAACACAGGTGCTGTCGATGGTGACGATGGTGATACAACTGGATGGGCAGCATGTTGGTCAGCAGCTAGAAATTAAAAATTTGAAATATTTAAGAGAAAAATAAATTATACAACAATTGTATAATTTATTTTATTTTGTTATAATGGATATGAGATGAGTATAGGAGGTTTATTATGGACCGTAGTAAATTATATAAAATAATTATTATAACAGTTGTTGTAATTTTATTGGTTATAGGTCTTTGTGTTGCGTATTATTTTATTTTTGGAAACAAAAAGAGTTATTCAGCTATTGAAACGATTATGGAAAATGCCGCTGAAAGTTATTATGATGATCATGCAGAAGAATTGCCAACTGAGGCAGGTGCAACTGTAATTATTTCTGTAGACACTTTGGTAAGTGGTGAATATATGGATAGCATTGCAACACTTAGTAAAGACGAAAAAACAAGTTGTACAGGCGAAGTTCGTGTTATGAATAACAGTGGAAAATATCAATATGTTGCCAATATTGATTGTGGTGATACTTACCAAACAAAAAACTTTAAAGATTATATTTTAGAAAATTCAAAACAGGTATATGATGGCAGCGGAATCTATGAAATGGATGATCCATCTGCTCCAGCAAATGCGGATGGAACTTTAGCAAAAAAATGGGTATTTAAGGGTGAAAATCCAATGAATTATATGGAGTTTTCTGGAGCTACTTGGAGAATTGTAAGCTTCAATGAAGATTCTGTTGAACTAATTTATACCTCGGCAATCTATAATAATGAATTTGATGACAGATTCAATACAGATACGAATGCTAATGATGGTATCAATAATTATTCATTAAGTCGTATGAGAGAGTATTTGAATCAAAATTATAGTAAGATTGTTGATAAAGATTATAAAGACTATGTCGTACCTCACACAGTCTGTGCAGGTATTCGTCCATTTAATGACTTATCTGTCGATGGTTCTAGCGAATGTGCGACAAAAATTACGGGTGAACTAATTTCTTCTGTTCCACTATATGAATATATGAGAGCGAGCTTGGATTCCAACTGTACTTCTTTAAATAGTACATGTGCAAACTATAATTATTTATCAACATTAAGAAACTTCTGGACAATCACAGCGAGTGATATCAATTCTCATACTGGTTTCATCGTAGAACGTGGAGCTATCGAATATTATGAATTGAGTTATGCATATGGAATATACCCGATTGTATATATTACGACAAACATTTCAAATGTATCTGGAACAGGTGCTTCTGACGATCCATTTGTAATTAATAACGCATAGGTGGGATAAAATGAAGAAAATAAATTATTTGATTCTCTATTGTTTAGCTTTAATGCTGTTCATGACGCCCAATACAGTTCTAGCTGCGGATAAACCTAGATGCGGCGCATCGGGAATCGATGCTGGAAAATGGCAGTTTTCTGAGACTATAAAAGGTGATGAAGATGATGGGACTGGAGTATTTAATGATATGGGGAGTTCTGGTAGAAAGTGCTGTAGTTCTGGTTACGCTGGTAACGGTATTCAATATTATTGTGATATTTATACGTTAATTGATAACCAAGAAGGTAACGAGGTAAATACTGATCGAATTTACGATCCAGATAATGCAATTACATGCGATTATAGTTTAGATGGGTATACGTATGATTATACACAGTCGGGTTTCAGCGACAATACATCTCAAAATGCCAATACAACCATTTGTTGTACAGAACAGGGATATAATTCTGGAAATTATACATGCTCCTATTATGTTGCCCAAGAAGTAGTAGACGATGGATATGAAGCCGGTGGTAGCGCCGGAACGGATGCAACTGGTGAAAACAATTCAAACAGTGAACGAGAAGACTTAGAAGATTTAAGAGGGGACATGAATGCAAATTGTGATGCCATCTTTGATTCAGAAGCACAAGCGTTGATTCAAAGAATATTTAGTATCATTTGCATTGCCGTACCTATCATATTAATTGTACTTGGAAGTGTAGATTTTGCAAATGCTGTTTTATCAAGTGACCAAGAAGCAATGCAAAAGGCTGTTAAGAGATTTACAACGCGTTGTATTGTGGCGGTGGCAATATTCTTCTTGCCAATGCTTGTTAATTTAATATTTAGCTTCCCAGGAATGGATGCTGTAAGAGGTGTAATTTTTTGCGATGTATAAAAGAAAACATAAAAGTTTTCTTTTTTGTTAGATTTTGTAAAAGGTATGATATAATAATAGTGTGAAACTTGTTCGGCTTTGACTTGGTGAGGAGGTAAAAATATGAATGACGGTGCCTATAATTATTTTTCCAGTCTAGTATTACAATTTTTAGGTTGGATTAGTTCATTAATTTATGGAATGGTATCCCTAGTAACACAAGGTTTTTTTAACTTGTCTTATATTCAAATATTTAAATCTGATGTCGTGGAACAAATTACAGCTAGACTATATGTTGTACTGGCTGTGTTTATGATTTTTAAACTTGCATTTTCCTTGATTCAATATTTAGTCAGTCCAGATCAAGTGAATGATAAACAAGCTGGTATGGGAAAATTAGTGAGTCGGACTGCAACAGCCTTCATTATGTTAATTGGAGTCCCAATTATATTTACTGAATTTGTTTTCGGCCCAGAAGGAGCATCTCCAGACCACACTTATCAAGCAATTATCGCAAGAACAATTCCAAGAATTATTTTGGGAAGTAACGTTGACACTAGTAACTCAGATGTTGGGCGTTCGATGGGAGAAACAATGGCTGCAACCGCCTTTTCTGCATTTGTTCAACCCAGAGAAGGATGCAATGCCCCTTCACTGACAACTGCAACGATTAGCGATATCGCGGATGCAACTTATGCAAGATGCTCAGATGTTGTCGATGGAGGAGAGAGCAGTATTTTTGCATATGACTATAACTGGTTGTTCGGATTAGCTGTAGGTCTTCTGATGCTAGTTATAATGCTTTTCTTTACAGTTGATATTGCAATCCGTGCAATTAAATTAGGCATTTTAAGAATCGTTGCTCCAATTCCAATTATATCTTATGTAGATCCAAAAAGTGCCAAAGATGGAGCATTTAATAATTGGTTAAAATCTTTGATATCTACTTTTTTAGAGTTATTTATTAAAGTAGCTGTTATTTATATAATTATCTTCATCATCAATGAATTAACTTCAGCTGGAGGTGGATTCTTTGATAATGCTGGTTTAGATGCTGGTGAACAGATGTATGCAACAGTATTTATCATTATTGGTATGCTATTATTTGCAATGCAAGCCTCAGCATTTATTAAAAATATTTTTGGTATTAAAGACCAAGGTTTGGGAACTGGACTTGGAATGTTAATGGGAGGTGCAGGTGCATTACTTGCCGGTGGCGGTATAGCTGGAATGGCTAAAGGTATGATGCAAGGTGCTTCTGATGGCGCTCAAGGAAAAGCTAGCTTTGGTAACTTTAACAAAGGAAAAGAATTGGCTGCTAAAACTGCCAAAGGTCAAGCCCATGCTCAAAGAAAAGCAGAACGACAAGCTGCTAAGTTGGGATATGATGATGCTCGTATGAGTGATTTAAAACAGGAAGCCTCTGCGGCAGAAGAAGAATTAGCAATTGCTCAAGCAGAAATGCAAGCAGATCCATCAAATGTAGAAAAGCAACAAGCATACAGAGCTGCTTTGGCTAGAAGCAAGAGAGCTAATAAGGCTGTAGAAGATGCAAAAGAAATCCGTAAGAATCCAGCACTTGCCAAAGCACGTGGTGATGCTTATTCTAGATCAGGCTATGCAATAGCTCTTGCTAAACACAATATACAACATTCGAAACCAGTTACTGGAGCAGCTGCTGCGATAGCATCTACTGGGGTTTATCGAGGAGTTCAAAATATGAAAGAGAATGCTCGTAATAATCCATACGAACAAGATCGTGTAAATGGTGGAGGATTTATCAATCAACATGATTACGCAACAATTGATGAATATAACAATCGTAACACTCCTGCACCATCTTCTACAACTCCTACGCCTGTAACTCCTTCATCAACTTCGTCTACGCCTTTAGGTGATGATAATGTTGGAAATTACGATATCCCGCCTTCTCAACAAGCTTATAGCGATGATGATTGGATGGATATGATGAACGAAGGGGTACAAAATTCAATAAACAATCAACCAAATAATGGTAATAATAACAATAATGGTCAAGGAGGTCCTGGCACTGGTGGCATAGGTGGAACTCCATAATTACGAAAGTGAGATGATATAAATGGGAAGATACTTGATACCGGCGAATACAAAAAAAGGTACTTTGATATTTGGTCTATTTCGTGAAGGTGACTTAATTATATTTGGTATTGGGATCGGAATAACGTTTATAATGCTATTGGCATTTCAGCAACAGCTAGCAGATACCATGACAGCAGTCATGTGTATCTGTCCTGCTATGATTGCAACTTTGTTAGTTGCTCCTGTTCCTTATTATCACAATGTAATAACGGTTATTCAGGAAGCATACGAATTTATTTCTACAAACCAACGATTAATTTGGAAAGGATGGTGTTTTAAAGATGGCACAGATGCGAAAAAGTAATTATACAGAAGACTGGTTGCCAATTCAGGGGATTAATAATGGTATGATTTTATTACCTGGTCAAATGCGTGTCACAGGTGTAAAAATCACTCCAAGAAATATCTTTATCTTAGATGAAGATTCACAAACAAATATATTGATAGCGTTAAAAAACTTCTACAATACGTTAGAGTTTGAATTCTGGTTGGTGGTAGCAGATAGACCGGTTGATATTTCTGTTTACTTATCGCAATTGCAACTTCTTTACAATAATACATCAGATCCTGCTAGAAGAAAATTGATTAATGAAGATATTCAAAAAGGAAATAGCTTTATGAATAACAACGTTGTAGATACAGAATATTTTATTCTTTTCAAAGAAAAAAATATGGAGATTCTACAAAAGAAAGTTCGTTTACTAATCAACGGCCTTTCAAGTTGTGGCTTGGTTGCTGCACAAATTAGTAATGAAGATGCCAGAATTATTTTAGATAACTTCCTAAATGGTGGAAGAACAACAGAATTTGGAACGGTGATGCCAATATGATAGATATCAAATCACAAATTGCTCCGAAAGGATTACACTTTAATCCTAGCGACTTTTTTATTAGCGATAAGTATGCGACAATTTTAACAATTGTTTCTTATCCAAAATACATCTCACCTGGTTATTTATCGCAGCTTACAAGTATGTCTGGAATTAAAATCGTTGTAAAACACATTCCAGTTCCTTTTTCTTCCATGTCTAAAATGTTAAATAAACAGATTGCAGATTTAAAAGTTCGTTATCAAGACGAAAAAGATAATACAACGAGAGAGCGAATCCGTCAAGATTATGAATCTTTGGAATCTTTCGTATCCATGTTAGCTGGAAGTCAATCAAAAATTTTCGACTTCCAAATGCACATCATGATTACAGCAGATACAAGAGAAGAGTTAGAGTTAAAGAAAGTTAACGTTAAGAACTACCTTGATGCGATGGAATTACGTGGAATCCCGTTACGATTTGAACAAGAAAAAGTATTAAAATCAATTCTTCCAATATTCCCAAAACAGGATATTGAAGATCGTATTGGTACGCCAATTCCTTCTGTAACAATAGCAGCAATGTATCCATTTATCTTTGATACAATCAAAGATCCAGGATTATCTACATTACTTGGTGTCGATTTTTCTGGTGGTGTTATTCTATTTAACCAGTTCTTATATCAGATTAAGAAAGAACCAAATAGAAATAATGCAAATTTAATTATTTTAGGTACATCTGGTTCTGGTAAATCAACTGCTGCAAAACTAATTTTACGTGGACATATTAGAAATGGTTGTCAGATTGTTGCAATCGACCCTGAAAACGAAATTGCTGATATGGCAAATGCTTTTGGCGGAGATGTTATCGATATCGGTAAGGGTGGAGATTTCGGAATGATTAACCCTTTGCAAATCGTATTAGATGCAGATGAAGAAGAAGTATCACAAGGTATGGGATATACAATTCTTACTCGTACCTTACAATTTTTAAAAGCATTCTTAAAATATTACGATCCAACGGTAGAAGAAGATGTATTGACACTATTTAGTGAAATTGTACAAGATACCTATGCCAGATTTGGAATTAACTTTACAAGTAACTTTTCAAATTATAGACCACAGGATTATCCGACGTTCTCGGATGTTTATGCAACAATCAAAGGTAAGTTATTATCGATGACGGATAAGACACACGAACGTGATATTATGGAACGTTTGGAACTTAAGATTCGTCCATTAACAAAAGAATTGAAGTATTACTTTGATGGACATACGACTGTTGCTACCGATAGTGACTTTATGGTATTCAACATCCGTGAATTGATGAATGCCGATGAAAATATCAGAAATGCATTATTCTTCAATGTATTGAAGTTTGCATGGGGATTATGTCTAGATAGAAGTAAAAATACAATTTTAATGGTTGATGAAGCCCACGTATTGCTATCCGGAAATAACGTTCTTGGTGCGGATTTCTTAGCACAAGTTCAACGTCGTGCCAGAAAATACAATACAGGTTCTATTATCATTACGCAACAACCAAGTGACTTTGCTAATCCAGCAGTTATTACACAAGGAAAAGCCATCTTCGATAATGCTTCTTATTACCTAATCATGGGATTAAAGAAACAAGCTACAGAAGATTTAGGTCAATTGATTGACTTAAATGATAATGAAAAAGAAAGTATTAAACGTTATTCACAAGGAGAAGCATTATTTGCTTGTGGAAATAGGCGTATGAGAATAAATGTTATTGTAACTAAAGAAGAATTAGATTCTTTTGGCTCAGGTGGAGGATTATAGTTTTTCTATAATCCTTTCTTTGTAAGAGAGGAGGTAAACAGTGAATAATAAAAATGAGGGCAATTCCTTAAAAATGATATTAGATTATATAAAGAAGATACCTAGTTTTGTAAAATTAGGATGTACAACTAGTTGTTTACCTTTTCTTGGTTGTTTTGCGATTGTTCTTGCTATCTTATTTGTTATTATTTCAATTACCGGAATGGTATTCGAATGGACTGTAAGTATTTCTGATGGCAGTGGTACGTTGAGTGAGACACTTGGCAATTTCTTTGATGGAAATGGCTGGTTGACAGATGAGGAATACCGCGACGAACAAGAACGAAAATATTATCAAAAATTAGCAGACGTATATGAAAAGTATAACTCAGAAGCATTCGATAATATTAAGATTAACACCTCTTTAATCACAGCAACGTTATTTTATAATAAAGCTGGTGGAGATCTTCAAGATGATTATATCAGTCCTTCTTGTGATCCATCTAGTGACACTGATGATTGTGCCGTTAATTCCGACGAAGAAATGGGCGATTTTTACAGAAATGCACGTGGCTATATATATACGCTTGCTAAATACATGGTTGTGTACAACAGGCCTGAAACACATTGTAATAATTATTGTGATCCAAATAGTCCTTATTATCCAGGAGGACCACTTCCAACCGAATGTACAGAAGGTTTAATCACAACAACACCGGGTACAATTCGATATGACCCAGATGGTAGTGGTATTTTACCGGAGTGTGCCAATGAAAATCAAGCGAATAATGGAATTTTATCAGAAGAATGTCAATCTGCAGCAGCTAGGGAATTAGCAGAAAAGCCTTGGGAATGGGGAGATAATACACAAGGTTTATTTGAAGGATATACCACGAGAGATATTTACACGACATATCAAGCCAATGTAGATGCGAATGGAAATGCTTTGTCATATCCAGTATGTATGTATGATAATATGTCTCAAAAAGAAAGAGATGAAATTGAGGATTTATGCGTAAACAATAGTTTATACAGAAGTATTAGCAGTTTGTATGGTCGTTTTGTAAATATTGGTTGTGAATCAGCAGATGAAGATGAAAGGCCTTCTAGTTGTAATAGTTTACAATCTCAAATTAGTCAGAAAGAAAGTTCTTTACAAGGTGGAACTAAGTTTGGTGAATTTATCAGCATTGGTCATAATGGTAGCTCTGGAACTTCTTGTGATTTTACTTGTCCATCTTCTTTCGATGTTTCGAATGGCTCAGAATGTCAACAAGAAGAAGTAGAAGGATATTATTCAGTTGAATGGAAAAAATATCAAGTTTATTATTATAAATTGATGACGCGACCAAAGAGTTTTTTGAATATTGGAAAAGAAGAATCATTTATTGAAGATTATTACCACGATTATATTGAAACCTCTGAAAATGCAACAGAAGAAGAAAAAGAAGAAACCATTGTAGAAATTGCCGATGGTATTTACGATTTACTTTATTCCATTATTGGTTCTGAAGAAGAATATGAAATGTATGTTGCAGGTTCAGGACCTGGTGGATACATTACATCGTATATTCCAGGTGATTCTGGTCCATGGCAAACATGGACACAATTTGGACAACCTTGGTCGGCTTTAAGTCTAGGAGGAAGTTCTTTAACCGTTAGTAACGCAGGATGCCTAGTAACGTCAATTGCCATCCAGATTGCTCGGTCTGGTTTATGGCCAGGAGAATTTGATCCAGGTGTACTAGTAACACAATTAAATGCCACCGGTGGATTCTCATCCGGCGGAGCATTACAATGGGGACCGTTGCGTGCTGCTTTACCAACCGGAATGACAATGGAATGTGATACCCGAGATGGCACTTGTCCAGCTACTATCGAGTATATTAGTCAATCCGTAAGTGCTGGTAAATATGTTGTATTGCGAGCAAAAGTAAATCAACACTGGGTAGCAGTTGATTATGTTTCTGGAAATGATATTTATGTATACGATCCAGGAGTTACTCATACGACATCTCTTCCATTATCACAAATCAGTAGCAGTTATGATGGGTTGAGTAACTTGCGATTCTTAGTATTCTCTGTATCAGGATAAAAGGAGGACTTATTATGAAATTCAATAAGAACTTTATTATACTTGTCATTGCCGCAATTGTTTTATATTTAATTATTATGGCATTACTGTTTTTCCGCAACAATAGCGACAACTGGAACGAAGCACGTACAGATTATTTAATGGTAGGTTATAATGAATTGTGGCGAATTCGTGGCGAAGAGGTCACAACAGTAGATCAAAAAGATCGTGCCGAAGTTTTCGGTAAAAGAGTTTTTGATATTTACCAAAACACCAACTACATTGGACATTATTCATTGATTCCTTTAGATAATGGTATGTTTCAATATCGGAATGATGGAAGAGTATTAGTAGATATCTATCCAACTTTGATTGCATATTCTTCTATCAATAATACAGAATTTAAAGTGGTTGAAAATGTGGATTTGAGACCTGTTACAAGTGATGAGTTTGCAAGACTAGAACAATATATTCCAGAAGAGGCAAAAACTCCTTATATCTTTAACGAGTTAATGACAAATTATAAATTAACTTACGATTTTGATAAAGATGGGATGAATGAAATAGTCTATAGTATTGGTTCGCTATTTAATGACGAGTATTCAGATAGCGAATATGTATTTCAACTTGTTCTTTTTGAAGATGACAATGGTACCATTCAAGAAGTAGTAAAGGAATCAGTTCCTCGTTCAGAGCAATATCTAGATGCTTATCAATATGAATTTTTAGCAGTTTTACAATTCTCAAATTCTGAAAAATATAGTATAGTATTTAATGGATATCGCCCAATGGGCGGACTAAATGATTGTCCAATCTTAATGTCTTTTGATGGATTTAATTCATTAAGAACTGTGAAATCGTGTCAGGAGGTTGAAAACTCATGAAATTAAAGTTTAAAGCAGAAGCACAAGATGTTGTAATATTTATCATCTTTGCCATTTTCTTGTTGTATATTGTATGTTTGGCAGTTTTGAATTTGCCAAATCTTGCTGCCGAAGGAACGTTTTATGGCTTAAATCCAATCGATGCCTTTGATTCTGACCATATTGCGGCCACCATCATGTTTTACTTACTGGCATTAGGTGGAATATTCGCTAGCGTCAGTTCCTATTTCTTTGAAATGGAATCCGGAATTGGTTTCGGTTTCGGTAAGAAAACAGAAGGTTACAGTAGATGGGCTAAGCAAAAGGAAATTACGAGTGATAAAGGAATCGAACGAGTAGACCCACATGCAGAACGTACGAATGCTGCTGGTGTTCCTTTGGTTTTAAAAGAAAATGAAGTTTACGTAGATAACGGCGAGTACCATACATTGGTAATCGGTGCTACTGGTTCTGGTAAAACACAGACCGTCATTTTCCCAATGGTGCAATTACTAGCCAAACATGGTGAGTCTATGATTATCACGGACCCAAAAGGTGAAATTTACGAAACAGAATCCAATATGTTACGGGAAAAAGGATATCAAATTTTGATTTTGAATTTCCGTGATCCGCAACGTGGTAGTTCTTGGAACCCGTTAGCACTTCCTTATGAAATGTATAAAAACGGCAATCAAGATAAAGCCATCGAGTTGTTGGATGACCTTGCTGCCAACATCTTGTACGACGAAAAAAGTTCGAATGCCGACCCATTCTGGGAGAAAACATCTGCAGACTACTTCTCAGGTATTGCCTTAGGTATGTTTGAAGATGCCAAGCCAGATGAGATTAACATCAACTCCATCAGTTTGATGACGACCGTCGGAGAAGAAAAATTTGGTGGATCTACTTATGTTAAAGAATACTTTAGTGCAAAAGATCCTAGCAGTGCTGCTGCAATTAATGCATCCAGTACCATCATGGCACCGAATGAAACAAAAGGATCTATCTTGGCAGTATTTAAGCAGAAGATCAAATTGTTCGCATCTCGTGAAAATTTAAGTGAAATGCTATCTCACAGTGACGTCGATTTGGCAAGTATCGGTAAACAGAAAACGGCTTTGTTTATCGTTATTCAAGATGAAAAGAAGACATATCACTCTTTGGTAACGATTTTGCTAAAACAATGTTATGAAACGCTAATTGCCGTTGCTCAAGAAAATGGTGGAAAACTACCTGTTAGAACCAATTTCTTACTAGATGAGTTTGCCAACATGCCACCATTAAAAGATATTACGACAATGATTACAGCCGCTCGTTCTAGATTGATTCGGTTTACGATGATCATCCAGAACTTTGCCCAGTTGGATGAAGTATATGGAAAAGAAAATGCCGAAACGTTGAAAGGTAACTGTGGTAATATTATTTACTTGATTACATCAGAGTTAAAAGCATTGGAAGAAATTTCCAAAATGTGTGGTGAAAAGAAATCGAAAAAAGACGATAAAACGGCTTCTACACCACTGGTTACAGTTAGTGACTTACAACGTATGAAACAGTTCGAAGTTATCATTATTCGACTTCGTATGCAGCCGTTCCGTACGAAATTTACACCAAACTTTAAAATGAATTGGGGAAAAACGTATCCGAAGGCAGATTACCCAGAACGGGAAAAGCAACCAGTTCATACATTTGACATCCGCGAGTTTGTAAAGAAGCAAAAGAAAGAAAAAGTAATGCAGATGTTAAATGAATCATCTGGCGGCAATGCCGGAGGCTCTCTTCCAGGAGGTTTTGCGGGTGGCCTACCAGGACCATTTGGAAATATGGGACTACCAAATACGCAAGGAGCAGGCACTCCAAAACCAAATCCGTTTGCTTCTACTGTAAATCCGAATGTTCCAAATCCGACGGTATCATCTCCAAAATCACAACCGACTTCCTCAGTATCTAGTACCCAAGCTGCAAGTGCAACTGTAACTCCAAAGAAACCAGAGGCAACGAAAGTGGAAGATGAATTTAATGTCGATGAACTGGTTCGTAAAATCGATGCCAAGATTGCAGAACTAGAAAAACAGAGTAGTGAAGCAGAAAAGAAACCGCCTGTTGCTCCGCCAACACAAGTTTCAAAAGGACAACAAACACCATCTATTTTGGATTCAAAATCCGATATGGAACCGGTTTTAAATCAGAAACCAGATTTACTAGCAAAACCGCAAACACCAATTTCTGGCACAGCAACGGTTTCTCAAGCAGAAACATTAGCACCATTTACGCAGACATCTAAGATTGCAAATGCTGTCAATCAGAAGTTTACGGAAGGACCTACGAAGGAAGTTGCAAAACCAGACTTGATGGCTGCACCAACTACTCCAGTATCAAAGCCAACCACAGTTGTAGAGCACAAGCCATTGACGGCTGAAGACATTTTAGGAACTGCACCAATCCAAAGAAAACAGGATACAGTGATTAAACATATTAATGAAAATGAAATTGCACCTGTTGAATTAGAAGCAAGCGATGATACATTCTTCGATGATTTCTTTGATACAGATGATGAATAAGAGGGAAACCTCTTTTTTTATTGGTTCATAAAATGTAGTAGGAGGATATTTATGAACTACGAAGTTACCATTGAACAAGTTTTACAATTATCCAACGCTATCATCATCGACATTCGTTCCAAGTACAAGTATTCATTAGGACACATTCCAGGCGCAAAACACGTATTAGTAGATGACCTTTTGGATGAACCAGCAGAGCATCTAAATTATAATGACACTTACTATCTGTATTGTGAATACGGTGCCATATCAAACCGCGTTGCAACTACTTTGTCCCGCTTGGGTTATCATACTTATAGTGTAAAGGACGGATATTATGCATATCTAGAACACGAATCTATGATATAATGAGTTAGAATGAGGTGTAGATATGGAATATGCAATACTAATATTACTGGTCATTGCAATCTGTCTGTTGATTGCAATCTTAGTTTTTTTAATGACGAGAAAACAAAATGAAACCGATATGACGGAAAGACTCGGTCGCTTTGAACTAAATATCAATCAAGAAATTCAAAAGTTCAAAGATGATTTGGGCCGAAACTTAAATCAAAATTTTAGTACCATTAATGATAGACTAGAAGAGCGACTAAACATGATGAATGACAAAGTCAATATGCGCTTAGATGCCAATTTTGAGAAAACGAATAAAACGTTTACTTCTGTCTTAGAACGATTGAGTAAAATCGACGAAGCCCAGAAAAAAATTGACAGTTTAAGTGGCGACATCGTTTCTCTACAGAGCATTTTAACGGATAAAAAGAGCCGTGGTATTTTTGGCGAAGTTAATTTAAATCATATCTTGACGAACGTCTTTGGAGAACATAACGATAAGATTTTTGCCTTGCAGTATACGTTGCCAAATGGAACGATTGCGGATTCTGTCTTATTTGCACCGGAACCACTAGGTACGATTGTCATCGATTCTAAGTTCCCGTTAGAGAACTACCGTCATATGGTCGACAAAAAAATTCAACCGATTGAACGTGAGATGTACGAAAAACAATTTAAAGTTGATGTCAAGAAACACATCGATGCCATCGCAAATAAATACATAATTCCAGGCGTTACATCAGATCAAGCAATCATGTTTTTGCCAGCTGAGGCAATTTTTGCCGAGTTAAATGCATACCATGCCGATATCATCGACTACGCATATAAAAAACGTGTCTGGATTGCAAGTCCGACCACATTAATTTCTACTTTGACGGTCATTCAGATGATTTTAAAGAATATGGAACGAGATCGTTACACATCGATTATTCATCAAGAATTAAACAAACTTGGTCTAGAATTTGCCCGTTACAAAGCGAGATGGGATCATTTATCGAAAAGTATTCAAGCAGTCAATAAGGATATCGAAAGTGTCAACATTACTACCGATAAAATCACGAAAAAATTCGATGCTATCAACAGTGTAAAAGTAGAAGAATTCGAAACGGATAATATGGAAAACGAAAAAAAATTAGAAGAGTAGAAAATCTTCTAATTTTTTTCATATACTGTAATAAACAAAATGTGTATAAAAAGATATGGTGGTGCCAAAATATAAATGACACTTATAAGCGTTTTATTATATATTTTAGGCGTATGTCTATGTGTATATGGACTTTCCTATTTTATCATCTATTTGAATCTCTTGACAGTAGGATTTTCATTGCTGGACTACCTGTGCTACATGATAAAATCCGTACCATTTTATCTGTTGCTAATTGGACTCGGCATGATTTCATGGATAATATGGAGAAAGAAGGGATAACTATGTTGTATGTATACGATATATTACTGAATTTTACGGATGTGCATACGTATTTAAACTTTTTTGAATGGGAAAATAAAAAAGAATTAACACACGTCAAAAAAATACCCTTACTGAAAATACCAAATTACCAGTTGAAAGAAATTTATGAAAATAAAATCCAGTTACAGGATGCTATCTGGGCCAAATTACAAGGCAAAGCAAAAGCATCCGGCAAGAAAAAATTAACGACCTTCTTGCTGACTGATGGAATGAAAGTTTTTGCCGTTGCCTTTAACAGTAAATCCGTATTAGAAATGAGAAGTGAACTTTTAGCAGACGATGAAGATGACATCGTCCAACTAGGAGACGATTTACCTTTTACCAAGTTAGAATATCGAATATTAAATAAAACTTATCAAAAACGATTTTGTACAAGAAAAGAAATGACGATCAAAGCCTATTTAAAATCCGAATTTTTAAAAGCCTATCAAAAAGAAGACAAAAATAAACTTATGTATTTATACAAAGATTACTTTAACCAAAACGAAACCGATATCAAAACGATGTACGAATCATTGTCTTCTTCCTTAGAACAAATTGATTCCAAACATAAAAAGTTATATGACCTATTGCAATTAGTAAAAAAATAAAGACTGCCAAAGGCGGTCTTTATTCATCTCCATAATCGATTTGCATTGCTTTCTTAACTTGCTTCATCGTCTGTTTTGCTTTTTCTCTTGCGCGTTTCGTTCCTTCCTCTAAAATCTTATCCACTTCTTCTGGATGAGATTCATAATAAGAACGTTTTTCCCGGAACGGTTGTAAGTATTGATTGATGGCTGCAGCAAGTTCTCGTTTACATGCGACGCATCCACGTTTACCTTGTTTACATTCTTTACAAATGGTAGATAAATGTTTTTCATTAAACAGTTTATGATAATAGTAAACCATACAGACATCTGGATTGGCAGGATCATCTTTGCGAATCTTGTTCGGATCTGTAATAGCGCCCATCACTTTTCGATTTACTTCCTCAGGAGTATCTGCAAAGTAGATGGCATTACCCAAACTTTTCCCCATTTTTTCGTTTCCATCGAGTCCCTTAATTCTCTTATTTTCACTTAAATATGCTTCTGGCTCTTTTAATGTATCTCCATAGATAGAATTGAATTTCCGAACAATCTCACGACATTGTTCCAAAAGGGGAAGTTGATCTTCTCCAACAGGAACGAGTTCTCCCATGAATGCCGTAATATCTGCTGCTTGACTAACCGGGTATCCCAAAAAGCCATAAGTAACAGACTCACCACTTTCCCCAAAAAGTGCCTTTTTTTGCGCAACTTCCGTCTTTACGGTCGGATTGCGGAATAATCTAGAAACGGTAACTAAATTAGAATAAAAAACAGTTAACTCCGCAATTTCAGGAATTCTAGATTGTACAAAGATTGTCGCTTTCTTTGGATCAATTCCCATCGAAAGCAAATCCATCGTAACTTCTCTCGTATTGATACGAACTTTTTCCGGATCATGAAAATTATCGGTTAAAGCTTGCACATCTGCAATTTCAAAGTAAGATTCATAATCATTTTGTAACAGTGCCCAATTTCTAGTTGCCCCAAAATAATGTCCGATGTGTAACTTCCCAGTCGGTCTAATTCCTGTCAAAATGATTTTTTTCATGTTTCCTTCACCTCGTAATTAATTTTACACGTATTATTGACAAAGCGCAAGTAAATCGTTATAATTAAACCTAATAAAAACGTTGAAAAAGACGATGATTTCATAGAATGGATAGAGAGTTCGTGGCTGGTGGAAACGGATCATTCAGAAATCGGAGAACACTTTGGAGTTGCTTGAAGAAATCAGTAGACCAAGCCGGGAAATACCGTTATCCAAAAATGAGAGGTTGCAAAAGAGTATCGTTTGCAACAATCAGGGTGGTACCGCGGATTAAACAGAAATTCGTCCCTAGTGGATAGAGTTTCTGTTTTTTTGTTTCCAAAAAAGATGATTAGGAGGAATGTTTATGCAATTAGATGTAAAAGAAATTTATCAAGATACAGACAAATATATGGATCAAGAAGTAACTGTCTCTGGATGGATTCGAAATCATAGAAAACAAAAAGAGTTCGGGTTTATCGATTTCTCAGACGGTACTTGTTTTGAACATTTACAATTGGTGTACGACCACGAATTAAAAGATTTTGAAGAAATTCAAAAATATCGTAACGGCAGTGCCATCACAGTAACAGGAACGTTGATTGCTTCTCAAGGTGCCGGTCAAAAATTTGAAGTTAAGGTCAGTCAAATCCAATTAGAAGGAGATTGCCCAGAAGATTACCCAATGCAGCCGAAAAGACACTCATCTGAATTTTTAAGAGAGCAAGCCTACTTACGTCCCAGAACGAATTTATTCCAAGCAATTTTTAGAGTGCGTAGTGTAACAGCTATGGCCATCCATACTTATTTCCAAGATCATGGTTACGTGTATTTTCACGCCCCATTATTTACAGCATCTGATTGTGAAGGTGCCGGTGAAATGTTCCATGTTACAACGCAAAATTTGGATACGATTGCAAAAAACAAAAAGAACGATCCAGAAAAAGAATTATTCGGTCGCAGTGTAGGTCTTACTGTTTCTGGACAATTAGAAGCCGAAACGTTTGCTACAGCATTTAAAAAGACATACACATTTGGGCCTACGTTCCGGGCCGAAAACTCCAATACTAAATTTCATGCCAACGAATTTTGGATGATTGAACCAGAAGTCGCATTTTGTGATTTGAAAGGCATCATGGACATCGAAGAAGAATGTTTAAAATACATCATCTCTTACGTCCTAGAACACGCCAAATCAGAGATGGAATTTTTAGATAAATTTGTAGAAAAAGGTCTAATCGATAAATTAACGAAATTGGTAAACAGTAAATTTACAAGAATTACTCATGAAGATGTAATCACACTGTTAAAAGAGGCTGAGAAGAATGGCACCCAATGGGAATTTAAACCAGAATATGGCGAAGATATTGCCAAGGAGCATGAGAAGTATATTACAGAATATTTTAATGGTCCAGTATTCATTACAGATTGGCCAAAAGACATCAAGTCATTTTATATGAAACAAAATGCTGATGGCAAAACCGTTGCCGCAGTCGATCTAGAAGTACCGGGGGTAGGAGAATTGATGGGTGGATCTCAAAGAGAAGAAAACTACGATAAACTATGCACCCGTATGAAAGAATTGAAAATGGAACCAAAAGATTACGAATGGTACTTGAATCTAAGAAAGTACGGAACATGCGTCCACAGTGGATTTGGAATCGGTTTTGAAAGATTATTAATGTACTTAACAGGAGTCGATAACATCCGCGATGTCATTCCGTATCCAAGAACTCCAGGAAACTGTGAATACTAGAAGAAAACTGGCAGAAGCCGGTTTTTTATGATTTTCCATAATTTGGTATATTTTAAGTGCTGAATTCCCATACTATAAACGGAGGATATTATGAAAAAGATAATTATTATAGTATTGGGAATTCTATTATTTACTGGTTGCGATGACGTAATGAATACACCAACCAAACGAGTAGAAGAATTTTTAGGAAAATATCAAACAATGGATAGTGAAGTCATCAATGATTTGGAATCGGTTTTAGATGATAATCCATATTTAAATGACGAATCTAAAAAAGAATATGAGAAAGCTCTAAAGAGACAGTATCAGAACTTAAGTTATAAGGTGAAAGATGAAATATTCAACGGCAGCAATGCAACCGTCGAAGTCGAAATCGAAGTTTACAACTATAAAAAGGTAAATGACGATGGCGATAGTTATGTACTAGAACATCAAGATGAATTTCTAAACGAAGATGGTACTCTGAATGAAAAAAAAGCAACTGCTTACAAAATCGACCAGATGAATAAAACAAGTGAAAAAGTAAAATACACGATTACATTTTCTTGTACAAAAGAAGGAAATACTTGGAAATTAGACCCGATTACGGAAACAACTCGACAAAAAATACACGGATTGTATTAAAAAACGCAAAAAACAAGCATATACTTTGTTAGGTGATTGAATGAAAAAGTATATCCTTGTTTTTTTTATGGTTCTGATTTTAGGTTTGATATCTTCGATACATCCAGTTTACGCTTTAAACGATACAGCATCTTCCAGCATTGTCATGGACATCTCATCCGGTCGCATCCTGTATGAAAAAAATAGCCATTCACAACGTCTAATCGCATCGACCACAAAGATTATGACCTGTATCTTAGCAATTGAAAATGGTAATTTAGACGATACGGTTCAAGTTGGCGAAGAGGTTCTAAAAATGTACGGCTCCAACATTTACTTGGAGTTAGGTGAAAAGATGACACTAAAAGATCTCTTATATGGAATGATGTTACGAAGTGGAAACGACGCTGCTACAGTAATTGCTACTTATATTGGCAAAGATCAAGAGACATTTGTTGAAATGATGAATCAAAAAGCAAAAGAAATTGGAATGCAGGACACCATTTTTAGAAATCCAACTGGATTAGATGATTATGAGGAAAACTACTCGACCGCGTATGACATGGCTCTGCTTTCAAAATATGCCTACCAAAACGAAACATATCGCGAAATTGTAGGTACGGAAAAGTATCGTGTCGAAGGTGAAAAACTATACATTTGGAACAATCGTAACGAATTACTAAAAACGTATGATTATGCCACAGGCGGAAAGACCGGTTATACACCACGAGCAGGCCATACACTAGTAACTACTGCATCTTACAACGGATCAGATCTTACAGCAGTAACATTAAATGATGGCAATATGTACTTGAATCAAGAAGAACTGTACGATTATGCGTTTTCTAATTATGAACGAATCACAATTTTAGATAAAGACCACTTCGAAGTATCCGATAATTATTATCAAGATAAAATTTATATCAAAAACTCATTTCAATATCCTCTAACGAAAGAAGAACAAGAAGAGGTAACTACCTTGTTAAGTTTAACAAAAAAGACAAAATTAAAAGATGGTGACGAAGTAGGCAAGGTCGAAGTCTATTTAAAGGGCGAAAAAATTCACGAAGAACCGGTATTTGTAGAAATCAAAAAGAAAAGAACATTTTTGGATTTTTTAAAAGATTTATTTTAATTGCTAAATTACTAAAATCCGAGTATAATATCGCTAGGTGATACAAATGGAACGGTTACAAAAAGTAATAGCAGAGGCAGGAGTTGCTTCTAGACGAAAAGCAGAAGAACTGATACGGGCAGGAAAAGTAAAAGTAAACGGTGTCGTAGTAACGCAATTAGGAACTAAGGTAACGGGAAAAGAAACCATTATGGTCGATGGAAAAGTTTTAAACAAAGAAGAAAAGGTGTACTTTTTATTGAATAAGCCACGTTCTGTTGTGACGACGACAAGCGATGATAAACATCGTAAGACGGTAGTCGACTTAATTGATACGGATGCTAGAATTTACCCAGTCGGCAGACTAGATTACGATACAACAGGAGCCTTACTTTTAACGAATGATGGTGAATTTGCCAACTTGATGATGCATCCCAAAAATCAAATTGAAAAGGTTTATGTTGCCAAGGTAAAAGGAATTGCTAAGGCAGAACACATCATCCCACTATCAGAAGGAGTTGTGATCGATGGCAAAAAGACTGCCCCTGCAAAAGTAAAATTGCGTAAAGTAAATCGTGATAGCAACACATCGATGGTAGAAATTACCATTCACGAAGGTAGAAACCATGAAGTAAAAAAAATGTTCGCAAAGGTTGGCTTAGAAGTAATTAAACTAAAAAGAGAGCGAATTGCATTTTTAAACTTGAAAGGATTAGAGTCAGGAGAGTATCGTAGATTGACACCGAAAGAGTTAAAAGAACTATACTTCTTGACACACCCCGAAAAATATCAAAAAGAAAAACACTAGTTTCGACTAGTGTTTTATTCTTCTGTAATGGCACCTACAGGGCAACTTTCTTTTGCATCCTGTGCATTGGCAACATCACTTTCTGGAACTGTATCTACTTTTGCAACTGCATGCCCATCGTCGCCAATTTCAAAAACATTTGGGCAAATTGCTTGGCATGCACCACAACCGATACAAGTATCTTGATTTACTTTTACTTTCATAATTTCCCTCCATAAATATTATAAATCAAAATGTACAAAATACCAATAAATAAATGAAACTCTATTTTTTTTTGTGTCAAGTTATGGTATGATAATAACAGAAAGTAAGGATGTGAGACCATGGCAAGTAGAATGGATCGCTATAACAAACCACAAGAACCAGAATCAAAGTCTCGTATCGCTAGACATCATTCTTTATATGATGACTTTAGTCAAAATGCACGGTATACAGAATATACAAACGTCGACAATGGTATTCCAATTGATTTGAGTGGAATCAAAAAGGAACCGAAAAATAGAGAGGATTATCAACGCAACAAAGATGTAGAAATGCTCTTGGATCATGTTACAGATAATGCTGATTCCCTGTCATCTATCCTAAACCAAGAACCAAATAAGGTTTATGATATCAATAGTGTTTTGGCAGAAGCAAAGAAAAATCGTGGTCAAACAGATGACTTAGAGCAAAAACGAAAACTACGAAATGAAAGTCTAAATATTTTGACGAGCATTGACAAAAGAGAAGAGGAGGAACGGAAGAAACCTCCAAAACGGAAAGAAGATTCTGGACTAGATGAAGAAGAGAGCAAGAATTTAGAAGAGTTAATTCATACAATTTACGATGCCGCTATGACGCAAAAAATTAAGATGGAAGAAGAAAAAGAAAGCGAACCAGATCAAGAGACAGAAGATTCTCAACAAGAAAAAGCATCTGCTGATAAAGAAGAACATACCCCAGTAATCGGAGATAAACAGGATGCCTCTTTATTAAGCGATTTAATGCCTAGTAGCAATACGGAAACAGTGTTAACAGGGGAAATCAGTAAAGAAGTAATCGAGGAAATGTCGAAAACCGAATCGACGGAAGAGAAGACTGAACAAACGACGGATACGAGATTCAAAGATAAAAATGTCGACCAGTCCTTTTATACACGTTCGATGGATTTAAGTGATGCCGATTTTACCGAAGAAGACGATTCTTTTGTAGAGAAAAAAAGTTCTGTATGGCTATTTATAAAAATACTTCTTGTCATTATATTAGTAGTAGGCATTGGTATTTTAATCTTTATTTTAATTAATCAATTGTAATTGGAAATCAAACAAAAAATAAGATAAACAAACATATAATAAAGTGGTGATGATATGTGAAACGCTCCACTTTTTTTGTTGTTACGATGGTAATGATTATTGCAATGACCGTGGGTTACCTGTATTGGATTAGCACAAGAGTTTGGCCCGGCGTTGAAAGAAGGGCAGTTCAAGAAGTGGAGAATATCATTTCAAAAATGGTAAATGCATTGGCAACCGAAGAAGATTATGATGTTGAAAAATTATATATTGTAGAAAAAAATGCCAACGATGAAATTATTATGATTGACTTTGATCAAAGTGAAGTAAATAGGGTATTGGAAAGAATTACTGCGAATTTAGGAACTTATTTAGTGGCACTCGAAAAAGGAAACATGGAGGAACTTGAGAAACATAACATCTATTTTACGAGTATTATTAAAAATCAAGATGATGACATCTATCAATACTACTTGCGAATGGGTAACGTAACTGGAAATTTATTTTTAGAAAACCTCGGTGCCAAAGTCCCATTGCGAATTAATTTTATCGGAAATATTAACAGTAGCATCGATTTTGAAACAGAGGAATACGGAATTAACAATATTATAACTAAACTGTTCTTAAAGTTGGAATTAAATGTCTCCGTTATTTTACCAATGTCAGTAAAACAAAGCACAGTATCGACAGAAATTCCAATCGCGATAAAAATGGTACAGGGTTTAATTCCGGATTACTACCAAAATTTACCAAATAGTGTTACTGCATCAAAAGAATTGAACATTGACGAGTATCGTGATAAAATAAATATAGAGTAGAAGAGAGTAAAGGACATGATAAGATGAAAAAAGTGACATTAAATGGTAAAATTTACCAATTAATCGAAAACAAAAGTAATTGCTTTAATGAGGAAGATGTAATTCCTAAGTTTACAGAATATTTTGATACATTCGACTACGTACTAGGAGATTACTCATATGGTAAATTGAGATTAAAAGGTTTCTATGATTCTACGAGTAACAAAAAAACCAAAATCAATGACGTATCTCGTTGGAAAGAATACGTAAAGAGTTATTGTGCTTACGATTGCAACTATTTTTTACTAAAAAAAGAAAAATAAGTGGTTGAAATCTGATAATTATATGGTACAATTATATATAAGAAGAATAGAAGAGGAGGATCTTTTTTATGAATGATAAAAAAATGATGTCTATTGTTTTACAAGATGGAACCATCGATGAAGTGGAAGTATTATTGACGTTCGAGTTGGTTGATTTAAAAAAACAATATATTGTATATACAAAAAATGAAGTAGATGAAAATGGTAATGTTACGATTTATATTTCAACAGTAACTGGTAGCGATGATAATGTTCATTTAACGAATATTGAAACAGAAGAAGAATGGACTAGAATTAAAGAAGTATTAAGAGAATTATCAAAAGCATAAAGATATATGATAGAAAGTGAGGCCGTTTGATATGAGTAATGTAGCAGAAAGATTGAGTACAAATGGAACTGTTGTAGATTTTAGACATGCTGACAAGGTTTATGGAGATGGGACTCGATTAATTAAATTGTCCCCAACATCTATGAGTGGAGTAAAAGCAAATATAATAGATTTAAGAAATGCATTTCAAGCTATGCAACAAAATGCACCCGCTCCAGCTCAATCAAATGTACAACCAGAAACCACATCAACACCAGTTGAACAAGCTACGGTCGCTGAAAATACGCAAAGTGCTAGTCAAAAATTATCTAAAATCGTTCCGCTAAATTTTTCGAGAGCAACTGCCGATGAAGATTATCATCGTGGGGTAAGACTTGGAAGTGCCGGTAAACAAAATATTAAGAGCCATTTAGTTGTTTCTGATACTGCAATGATGCAAACACCAGTAGAAACTGCTGTTACTACAACACCGGAAGAAGCTAATTTGCGGCACGAAGAAACGCCAGCTGACAATGCTAATATACCACCAGAGGAAAAACCGGTAGAAGCAACTGATGAAAGTAAAGAAATGTTAAATAAATTACATACTAGTACAGAAAATTTAATATCAGTCAATAATCAAAAACAAGCTAATCAAGCTATTCGTGATCAAGCCAAAGCAACAAATGATGAAGCAATTAGAACTGCTGAGATGGCTGCCGCAGATTTAGAAGAAGCAAGAAAGAAAGAAGAACTTGCTAAACAGGCAGAGGAAGTTGCAAAACAAGAAAATAAAAATTTAACAGTTCAAGTTGGAGTGATGATTTCAACGATTTCTAATGCAACGAGAGCAACTGAAGTGAAAGCAGCTGAGTTACAACAGGAAGCTCGTAACTTAGATGATGATACAAAACAACAAAATGCTAAAGCCGCAGCAGATAAAGATGCCACAGCAGTGGCTTTACAGAGTGCTGAAGCACACAATAAAGTAGCAGATGAATATAGTACAAAAAATATGGAGATTAGAAAACAATTAGATGAAGCAAAAGCACGTATCCAGGCTGGAAACATTCAATTACAACCTGTTGATATGGATAAAATAGAAGCAGAGCAAGGTAATTTATTTGCTATGAATGATAATAATTACGATAATGATTATTCTAATGAAGATAATTATTCGTTTATTAGAAGAGCAGCCTAATGGTTGCTTTTTTTTGCATTTTTTTTATCTATGGAATATATATTAAAATATAATTAGGTGATCTTCATGAAAGAAAAAATCCAATATTATTATAATATGATGCCAATAAACTTAATTTATAGAGCAGAATATATAGAATTTACTAGTAATAATGACCATTATTATTTAATGTTAGAAAATGGAAAATTTCAACAAGCAATGTTAATAGACAAAATCATGAAGTTAAATAAAATAGATATATATGATTTTATTGTAAATAAAAATTTGCAGTATATAACATTAATAAATAATAAAGGTTATGTTTTATTAAAACTCTTAGTAGAAAAGACAGAAAAAGAAATTGATTTAAATGACCTATTATTATTTGCAAATTTAACTTTAAACTTTACATCAGAACTAAGATGGATTGACAAATGGATTCAAAAGACAGATGCTTTAGAATCTAATCGAAGTGAATTACTATCAAAAAATGAGACGTTGGAAAAAACATTAGATTATTACTTAGGCATAAGTGAAAATGCTATTATGTATGTAAAATATCATTCTTCAAATATTGGTAAAATTTACCAATTACATTTACAACATGAACGATTAAATACCAAAACTCGAAAATATATTATGTTTTACAATCCATTTTATATAATATTTGACATTCGCATAAGAGATATTAGCGAGTTAATAAAGCAATATATTTTGGAAGGCAAAAATTATAAGAAATTACTGAAGGAGATAATAGAAATTATGAAAATAAACTCTAATGAAATAGGATTGATCGTATCACGCATTATGTTTCCAACGTATTATTTTGATTTTATAGAAGATGAAAATAGTTTTGCCAATAAAAAAATAATAACTTTTTCAAGTTATTATTTAGATACCATGAATGAAATTATAAAATTAGCTAGTAGCTATTATGAAATACCTATGCCAGACTATCTTCATCAGTAACGTTGCGCACTTCAATAACTTCTGGAATTTCGCTTGTAATAGCTAATTCAATACCATCTTTTAAGGTATAATTAATTAAGCTACAACCAGCACATGCACCGCTTAATTTGACATAGCAAATCCCATCTTCAAATTTAATGAAGTCGATCATTCCACCATCGCTTACTAAAAAAGGACGTAATTTATCAATGATAGAAATAATTTTTTCTTCAATCTCATTATTTATTTTCATAAAATCACCTAAAGAAAATTATACTCAAAATATGAAAGAACTGCAATATTATTGATGGATTAAAAAAACTTTGATATAATGAAAAAGAAAAAAAGAGATGATTTTATGACGAAATATAGTGAAAATGAAATAGTAACAGGATGCGTAACTGGTATAGAAAAATATGGCATTTTTGTTGGTTTAGATGAATATTATAGTGGCTTAATCCATATTTCAGAAATTTCTGATGATTTTGTAAAAAACATAAATAGTTATGTCCGAGTAGGTGAGACAATTAAAGCGAAAGTATTAAGCATCGATGAGGAATCTTATCATCTTAAACTGAGCATAAAAAATATTAATTATAAAGTAGTAAAAAAGAAAAGACTAAAAATCATTGAGACACCATCTGGATTTAAACCTTTAAAGAACAGATTAAATGGCTGGATTAATGATAAATATAAAGAAATAATGGAAAAAAATGAAAAAAAAGATTAAATTTTATTGACAAAGCTGGGACTAGATGATATATTTAATATCGTCCAATTGATTTTTCGGGCGATTAGCTCAGTTGGTTAGAGCACCTGCCTTACAAGCAGGGGGTCATAGGT
>ENA-OOZQ01000052-OOZQ01000052.1-human-gut-metagenome-genome-assembly--contig:-NODE-52-length-98155-cov-7.341203_pt1 | contig 98155 bp, 101 predicted proteins | sample MGYA00241188_ERZ501399 | MGnify/ENA primary metagenome ERZ501399 (study PRJEB25962, sample SAMEA2042658) | human gut metagenome | biome: human gut; feature: human-associated habitat; material: faeces... | reverse complement strand
TTCCCAAGATGACTAGTACTGCTAGTAGCTCTATCATCGTGAATCCGCGTTTTTGTTTTGATTTTTGTTTCATTTTACCAGCTCCCTATTCTCTATTATTTATTATATCGAAAAAGGAATTAAAGTACAATCAAAAAAGAATAGTTTCCTATTCTTTTCCAAAATTTAACGGTTTTAAGTCTTCTAATACGAATAGTCCATCTTTCCGAATCAAGACATCATCAAAGTAGATTTCGCCACCACCATATTCGGCAGTTTGAATTAATACCATGTCCCAATGAACTGCAGAGCGATTACCGTTATCACAATCTTCGTAACAAGCACCTGGTGTAAAGTGTAAGCTTCCAAAAATCTTTTCATCGAACAAGATATCGCCCATCGGGCTACTTAATTTTGGATTGAATCCTAAAGAGAACTCGCCTACGTATCTAGCACCTTCGTCTTGATCGAAGATCTTATTCAATTCTTCGTTGTCTTCATTACAAGTTGCTTCTACAATTTTACCATTTTCAAATTTTAGGGAAACGTTGTGAAAGACGAAACCTTGATATGGACATGGCGTATTGTAAGTAATTCTGCCATTGACACTTTCCTTTACAGGGGCTGTGTACAACTCTCCATCTGGAATATTCTTTTCGCCCGTACATGGAATTGCTGGTAAGCCTTTAATTGAAAACGTTAAATCCGTGTTTGGAGAAACGATTCTTACTTTATCTGTTTTTTCCATCAATTCTTTTAATGGTTTGATTTTTTCACTCATCGCAGAATAATCGACCGTCATGACGTCCATGGCAAAGTTCTTGAATTCTTCGATTGGCATATGAGCTTTGTAAGCATCTAAGACAGATGGATAATTTAACAGTACCCATTTGCGATGGTTGACACGTTCGTCTTTCGATTTTTGAAGTGCTGCGCCCATTTTGCGAATCGTCTCTTTGGGAACGTTTTTGGTTTCGTAATCATTTAGACTACAACGAATATGAATATATGCATCCACCATTGAAACTTCGAATTCTTTATATTTTTTGACAATCTTGATGCGATCGTCATTGGAGTTTTGTAGTAAATATGCCGCTACTTCAGGATTGGTCATATTGGTAATTGGTACTCCGCCTTTTTGTATAATTTCATGAATCAATGCTTTGACAAGAGAAATCGGTGCGGTCGTTTCATAATCGATTAGCACGACTTCTTTCGGTTGGACATCAATCGAATAATCTACAATCATTTTTGCTAATTGTTTTTCTTTTTCTTCCATGGTCTCCTCCTCACAAAAAATACTATCGTACATACACTATCATAGGAAGGTGAATTTATGTATCCATATCCTAATTATAGTATGAACCAGTATCGTCAAAGTATGCCAACTTATTACACGACATATTCTAGTGATGATAGGTTCATACCTGGTGGATTTGTTTTACCACTCATATTAGGCGGTCTTGGCGGATACGCAATTGGATCAAATCAAAATAACAATCAGATGCCAGTTTACTATTGTCCATATCCATATTGTTATCCACCGATGCCTAGAAGATAGAACGTTTTTACGTTCTTTTTATTTGTCACTCAACTTGACACTTACTAATTTAGAAACACCAGATTCTTGCATCGTAATTCCATATAACGTATTAGCATATTCCATCGTTTTCTTTTTATGGGTAATTAGTAAGAACTGGGTTTTATTTTTGTAATGATCTAAGTATTCGCCAAAATTATCGACGTTTGCTTCATCTAATGCTGCTTCTACTTCATCGAACAAGCAGAACGGAACGGTACGAACATTTAAAATAGCGAATAGCAAACTGATGGCAGTCAGTGTCTTTTCTCCACCTGACAGAAGGGAGATGTTACTTAACTTCTTGCCAGGAGGACTTGCTGTAATGTCGATGCCGGTCGTCAATAAATCATCCGGATTCGTAAGAGTCAGTGTCGCTTTACCACCTTTAAATAGTTCTTTAAAGACTTCACTGAACTCTTTTTGAATCTTTTGGAACGTTAACGAGAACTCATCTTTCATGACAGAGTCCATCTCTTCGATGATTTCTAGTAACGTCTGTTTGGCTTTTTCTAAGTCTTCTTTTTGATTCCATAAGAATTCGTATCTTCCGGATACTCGTTCGTATTCTTCGATGGCTGCTAAGTTGACGACACCTAAGTTTCTTAATTCTACTTTGTATGCGTTTACTTTGCTTCTGGCTTCATCCGCTTCCATCTCTAACGGATACAATTCTTTTGCTTTTTCATAAGTCAGTTCGTATTCTTCTGAAAGTGTCTGCAACTCGTTATCTAACGATACTTCTAAACGAGATGTTTTAATTTCTAAATCTTTTAACTCACTTTCTTTTGCTCGTAGCGTACTAGACGTCAATTTGTTTTCTGCTTCTGCTTCTTGAATCTCTACTTGTAAGCGTTCCCGCTCTTTGGTATGATTTTTAATTTCCAATTGAATTTGTTCTTTTTCACGAACGACTTCGTAGTACTCTTTCATGAGTCTTTCTTCTTCTTCACTCAAAGAATTTTCTTCTAAGTGATTTAGACTGTTCCACTCTTCTTCTTTACTACTTAAGTCATTCTTTTTCTTCGTTAAACTTGCTTCCTTGGAAGACTTTTGTTCTTGTTGCTCAAATAGAACCGATTTCAATCCTTTTAAAACGGTCTCGTATTTTTCTAACTTTTCATCTAACGACGTCAATTCTTCATTCGTCGATACTAATATGTTTTCCAAATCACGGCTTTTTAGTACTAATTTTTCTAGTTCATTTCGGTCGCTAATCATACTTCTCGTATTGCGATAAGATCCACCGGTTAGAGAACCACCGATATGAACGACGTCACCGTCTGTCGTCACAATTTTATAGCGGGCATGAATCTTGTTACTCAAGCGGTTGGCACTATCGATATCGTCGCATACTAAGACGTTGCCAATTTGATTTTCAACGACACCAGCATACTTTGCATCGTACGTTACAAGGCTCGATAACACACCGATAAATCCCGGTTCCGTCTTTGCTTCTCTTAACGTATTACTGTCGACATTTCTAGGAGTAATGACAGAGATTGGAAAGAACGTCGCTCTACCTAAATGAGAAGATTTTAAATACCGAATGGCATCTTTGGCATTTTGATCCGTTTCACAGACGATGAACTCTTTGGCACCACCTAATGAAATTTCCAGGGCTTTCGTATATTCATCTGGAACTTGAATCAAGTTTCCTAATACATCGTGAATGCCTTTTAAACCAGGATGATTTAAAACACTCTTTACGGCTTGTGATAACCCGCCACCTGATTCGATAAACTCTTTTAGTACAGCGATGCGGTTGTTGGTACTTAACAGTTCTCTATCGTGAGTAGCAGATTCCTTTTGAAGAGACTCTCTCTTTAATGTATAACTCATCTCTTCTTGCTCTACTTCGTGGATCTTCTTCGTCGTCAAATCGATGTCACGACCAATACTAGCAATCTCTAACTCTAGACTTTGAATTTCATTTTGTAGACTCAGTTTCGATTCGTTTAATGCGATGATCTGTTCATGAACGCGGCTATCGGTTGCTTGATACTTAGCACGTTCTTGTAACATGTTCTTTTGACCGTTTAGTTTTTCTTCTTGTCTCGTTTTCTCTAACAGTTCCCGATTCTTTGATGTCAATGCTTCTTCGGTATGTAATAAATCCAATTTTAGAGATTCTAATTTCGAATTGTTCGTTTTTGTGTTCAAGGTTAATATTTCTTCCTGTAACTTTTCAATTTGACCTTTATATAAAGTAGAAGAAGATGTCATCTCTCCGATTTCATGGGCTAAAAGAGCCACTTCACAATTTTTTAGTGCTTCTTTGGTAGAAAGATAAATTTGGGCTTTCTTACTCTGTTCTTCTAGTGGTTTTACTTGGACTTCCAATTCGGCAATGATGTCTTCGACACGGTCCATATTGTCTTTGGTACGATCTAGTTTTTTGATAGCTTCTTCTTTTCTTTTTTTGTACTTTAATACTCCTGCCGCTTCTTCAAAGATACTTCTTCGTTCAGCAGGATTGCTATTGATAATCCTTTGAACTTCTCCTTGACCGATGATATTAAACGATTCTTTTCCAATTCCCGAATCTAACAACAAGTCCGTAATATCCTTTAATCTACATTTTTCGCCATTTAAAAAGTACTCGTTTTCACCAGTACGATAAACACGTCTTTTGATTGCAACTTCGCTATACGGAACATTTAAATACTGATCCGAATTATCGAATGTCAACGTAACACTGGCAACATTTAATGGATTTCTACTTTTACTACCGGAGAAAATAACATCACTCATCGCATCACTTCCCCGTAAGGATTTGACGGATTGCTCTCCTAAAACCCATCTAACGGCATCGACGACGTTACTTTTACCACTTCCGTTTGGTCCGACAATACAAGTAGTTTCATTATCTAAAGTAATTTTCAATTTATCTGCAAACGATTTAAATCCGACTGCCTCAATACTTTTTAAATACATACGTTTCACACCCTAACAGTAAAATTATACTATAGAATCAAGGTGAAAACAAGAAAAGGCCAAAAAAAGAAGAGTTTTTTAAGCTCTCCCTTTACTGTATGCATATCCATTTTGATAGGTATATCTCGTATTTCTTTCGTATGCCTCTTGATAAGCTTTGGCGTTATAGGAACTTGCCTTTCGAATAGCGGATAAAATCCTACTTTCTTTTTTCGTAGCACGATCTAATTTTTGATCAAGACCATTCCGATACTCTTCTAATTCTCCTTTAGTAGCCATTTTATGATCTTTTTGTTGATATAAGCCCATTTGTTCTTTTGCTTCTTTTCTACTAGCAATTTGGTACCTTTCTCTTTTGCGTTCCGTCTTCGTTTGAATTCCCATCTGTTTTCTAACAACATCTGCTACTTTTTTGGTACCAAATGCGGCTAAGAATACAAGGACTGGATATGGTACAATCACAACGTAAGCTGCTCCTAACAATACCGTTTCAATACCAGCAGCAATTCCTAATCCAACTTGTGTCAGTTTATCTTTTTTACTACCACGAACTGGATGAACCGAACTGTACAAATCTGCACACCAACGATACATTACAGGCAGAGACAGACGTTGATATTCATTTTGATTGGTTACTCTACGAACTTCTGATAAAGCTACTTGGCGCTCGATGGACGCAACTTCTTCTCCTACCTGGGCAATATACCGATTCGCTTGTTTTTTAGCAGCCCGCAATGTTTCTACCTTTTTACAAACTTTATCTAACTCTTGATATAGGACGTTCATATCGATTGGGTCGCGATATTCTTGTTGCCAATTCGGGTTGCGATATTGACCGGTCTTTGCTTTGGAAGTATTCGCTCTTCTCTTTGGTTGTTTAGGGGTTTCCTTTACTTGTTCAATATGGCGCACTGTTCCTTTTTTAATATCTTCGTAAGCTATGTTAATCTGTTTGATTATCTCTGAATTTGGATCTTTCTTTAACATTTCTGGATTTAAGTCCGGATGAAATTCTTTACACAGTTTACGATACAACTTATGACGTTCTTCTTTCGATACCGTAGGATCACCATATTTTAATTCTTTCAATGCTTTTGCATATAAAGTATCTTCTTCTGTATGAGTTAGTGCTCGCATATCCTCATCCCCTTACAAAACTGGCATAATTATACCATAAAGTAAGTAAAAAAGCAAGCTTATTTCATTTCTTCACTCAGTAGTTCAGACAGTGTCAAAAAGTCATATCCTTTTTGGCGGATGTAATTGATACTTACCGATAACTCTTTTCTTACGATACTTGTCATATCGAATGAGATGATGGCACCGTTTGTCAAATTGTTCTTGATTTTAGTAAGGGGATAATTTCCCGTTAAGATGGTAGGTCTTACCGTTTGGAGTTGATAATCCGAACAGACCTTTAAGGTATCGCTATTGGCATACTTAGTAAAACAGTATTTAGCAGGTAAATCGGTAATGGTCTCAATTAGGCTGACGTCATATAAAATTGTCTCCTTATCGTATGTTGCGGAACTTCCTAACGGTTCAATCTCGTTGGTAACCGAAAGGTCTTTTACAAAATCTTTATTATTTTTGATATAGTTCGATTCTAAAAAGAATGTTGCTGGTACATCGTTTGTTAGCAATATGTTATTAATCTCTTCTAAGTACGTTTCATCGGTTACTAAAAATACTAACGCAACTGCCTTTTTGGCATCGTTTCCTTTGACAATATATTTGTCATACACGTTTTCAATACTAGAATTTGGTTCGACACTCGTGAACACTAAATCCGATTCGTTTAGAATTCCATAATTTTTCATCTTGCTATAACTTTTATCGTAATCTACTTTTTGACCAGCAAGTCCTGGAATCATTTCATCGCCATTAAAAGAGGCATCGATAGCACCGGTCTCATAAGTTGATGCGACGCTTTTAATTTCTAACATCAGTTCATCGTTCCCTCTTAAAAACTTAGCTGCCATGGCTGTATAATAAAAGCTAAAACACAACAGGGCAACTGCTCCTACACCAGTTGTTATCTTACGAAACACATTCATCACCTATTCCACTATATGACGCGTTTCCTAATTTTTTCCAAAAAAAGAAGCGGATTATTCCGCATTCTTAGTTTCTTTCTTAAGTGCTTCTTTGCGAGAGAAATTTTGCCTTCCCTTCTTGTCGGTTCCTAATGCTTTGACCATGATTTCGTCACCAACTTTAACGACATCGCTCGCTTTGGCAATACGTTTGCCATCTAATTGCGATACGTGAACCATTCCTTCTAAGCCAGGCCATAGTTGGACGAAGCAACCGAAGTCTTCTACTTTTACAACCGTAGCAGGATAGATTTCACCGACTACTACTTCTCTTGCAACATCTCTAATCATCTGTTCTGTTTTATCGATGACTTCTTGATCAGAATGATAGATGATAACTCGTCCGTCGTCTTCTAAGTCTACTTTGACCGCATTGACGTTATTGACATCCGTTACGTTACTAGCATCACAGATAATTTTCGTAATCATCTCGCCACCACGACCGATGACATCTTTGATCTTAGCTGGATTAATTGTGAATATTCTAGTCTTAGGTGCATATTTCGATACTTCTTTTCGTGGTTCTGCAATGGCATCCGTCATTACTTTCAAGACTTTTAATCGCGCTTTCTTAGCAGCAGCCAATGCTTCTTTTAAGATGGCTTTGGTAACTCCTTTGATTTTGATATCCATCTGTAAGGCACAGATACCATCTTTGGTACCTGCCACTTTAAAGTCCATATCTCCTAAATGATCTTCTAAACCTTGAATATCCGTTAAAATCTGATAGTCATCGCCATTGGTAATTAAGCCCATAGCGATGCCGGCGACTGGTGCTTTAATTGGAACACCTGCTGCCATCAAAGACATACATCCAGCACAGATACTTGCTTGACTACTACTACCGTTTGATTCTAAAATTTCACTTACGACACGAATCGTGTATGGAAATTCTTCTTCACTTGGAATTACTTGTAACAAGGCTTTTTCTCCTAAAGCACCGTGACCGATTTCTCTTCTTCCTGGCGCGCCATATCGACCGGTTTCTCCTACGGCAAAAGCTGGGAAATTATAATGTAACATAAAGCGTTTTTGATCTTCTAGACCAAGACCATCTAGAACTTGATGTTCGTTTAATGCACCAAGTGTCGTCACGGATAAACTTTGGGTCTGCCCTCTCGTAAACAAAGCAGATCCGTGTGTACGAGGCAAGATATCGACATTGGCTGACAATGGTCTAATTTCATCCATTGCTCTACCGTCCGTACGAATGTGTTCGGTTACGACAATGTGACGAAAAATTTGATATTGAACTTGTTCGAACAACAATTTTACTTTTGTTAACAACAAGGTTAGCTCGTCTGGCTTCATCGTATCTTCATTTGCTTCTTTGTACTCTGCTACTAAGTTTTCTTTAATGGTTTCTAATGCCCCAGCACTTTCTAGTTTTCCTTTGATGCGTAGGGCTTCGTCAATCGGCTTTTCAATTTTGGCAGTGACTTCTTTGCGTAAGTCGTCTTCTATTACGATACGGTCGTAATCCATTTTTTCTTTACCAATCTCTTCTATAATCGTATTTTGGAATTCGACTAATTCTCGAATGGCTTCGTGACCAAACATCAAAGCATCTAACATATCTGATTCACTTGCTTCTTTCGCAGATGACTCAACCATGTTGATGGCATCTTTCGTTCCAGCAACTGTCAAATCGATATCGCTTACATTGGCTTCATCTACAGATGGATTGATGACGAACTTACCATCTACTCTTCCTACTTTAACCGATGCGACTGGTCCATCAAATGGAATTTCACTGATACAAGTAGCAAGACTGCTTCCGAACATAGCAGTCATCTCTGGCGAACAATCTTGTTCTACTGATAAAATCGTATTAACAATTTGAACTTCATTTCTAAAGTCTTCTGGGAACAACGGTCTCATTGGACGATCAATCATTCTAGCAGCTAGGGTTGCCGCTTCACTTGGACGTCCTTCTCTTTTGATAAAACCACCCGGAATTTTTCCAACTGAATATAATTTTTCATTATATAAAACCATCAATGGAAAAAAGTCCGATAGGACATTTGCCGTTTTCGATACGACAACAGTCGATAATACAACTGTGTCGCCGTAGCGAACCAATACGGCACCGTTCGCTTCTTTAGCCATTTCTCCTATCTCAACGATTAATTTTCTTCCTCTAAATTCATGTTCATATACTTTTTTCATACTTCTTCCTCTTCTTCATTCCTATTATAACAGATGGTTATCATTTTTGGAAACCAAATTTATAGAATGTCAAAAAAAAGACACTTTAGAGTGCCTATTTTCTTAATCCTAATTCTTTGATTAATGCACGGTATCTCGTAACATCTTTCTTAGCTAAGTAACTAAGCATATTACGACGTTGACCAACTTTTTTCAGTAAGCCACGATTTGAATGATAATCGTGTTTGTGCTCTTTTAAATGTTCTGTCAAGTTATTGATTTCTGCTGTTAAAATAGCAATTTGTACTTCAGCAGAACCCGTGTCCTTTTCATTTCTAGCAAACTTCTTGATGATTTCTTGTTTTTCTGTTGTAGTTAAAGCCATGATTATTTCCTCCTTCTTTCTTATTTGCCAACGGCTGAGGTACGGACGAGGATTCCATATCTAAGTCGCGGTAAGCAATGATAATATACTATAAATCTAGTCGATTTGTCAAGGATTAGTTGATGACTTTGTACAAGCCTTGGTCGTTTAATGTTGCATCATTGATAATGTATGCACTTGCTCCAGAGGTAGATGCTGGAATTCTATTTAATGGTGGTTCTGCTCCCAAAAGTAGACTTCTCAATCGACTTTCGTCTGAATCATCTATCATTCTATTACAGTCTAAATCTGCGGCAATGGCTTCGGCAGCATTTGGTGTTGCCAGTTGCATCCGGAATCTTCTAAATTGAAGAAGATCTGAGTTAGATACTTCCCCATCCGCGTCGACGTCGCCTGCATACACAACAATATAGTTTGATGAAATCGAATTGTTGCAACTACTCGTCAAGTTGACTGTTTCATCAGTACCAGATTCACCAGAATCGTCCGGATTGGTATTTGCTACACTATCATATGGTAATACAGCATCTGAGTCTGTAGTGATTCGGTCTGGTGTTAAATCCTGTTCTTTCACATCGTTCAAAGTATTTCCTTTGGTATCTACAAGTGTGATATAAAAGTCATAGCCACGAGAAACACTTACAATTCTGATGTAGCATTTTTCTTGTACGTAAGCCGCGTCAAATGCTGATTTATCTTCTCCCTTTTCTAAAGACAGTTCAGATAATTGAATATATGAACTTTCTCCATCACTATGAGGATATCTTATTCCACCATTATCACTGGCAAATGCCTTTGCTGCCGCTATATAAGATTTGGCACTGTCAATAAACGATTGTTTTCTAGATGCCGTTATGTAACTAGAAACAGATGGAATTGCAATCACCATCAATACACCTAAAATAACAACAACTGCCAAAAGTTCAATTAATGTAAATCCTTTTTGTTTCATAGTAGCCTCCTTAATCCACAAAAAATCCATGATTGATTTCTAATTTGGTATTTGGCATGCCGCCTCTAACATAGAATTTTACCGTAACTCTTTTCTGATTTGGATTCTTTATTAACACTTTCACTTCTTGAGTTTCATTGGTACCGATTCGGTTTTCTGTTTTCATCGTCTGATACCGAATATCCATGTAATCGATACCGGATGTTAAAATATCGTAGTATAATTCATACTTTGTTTCAATCGGATTCGTGCTTGTCACTTCAAACGTTACCAGTTTCGATTCAGAAGGAGATAACGTGAATTCTAAATTTTTACTATCCGGACTACTCAAACCGTATTCTAATCTGATAATCTGTTGTGAATTTTCTGTTGTATTTTCACCGTTATAAGCATAGCTCATACCGAGGCACACTAAAAAGGCGCCTAGAATCGCAAACCCAAAAATAAATTTTACACTCTGATTCATATTCATTCTCTTTTCCATATTATTTCCTCATTATAAAACGAGTATAACACATTTTTCGTTGCACTTCTATTATTTTCAAGAAAAAAGTCACACAATTTGTGCGACTTAACGATAAGTAATATTATCTGTAAGTAATAGGCCTGGCTTCCGTTTTACTAATGTCTTTTTTAAACAAGTGGAATAATCCCCATTGTAGAGTTTGACGTACACTTGGTCTAAACCTTGATGATGCGACCATTCAAAACTTTCGTTTTCAATACCGTAATCACTTAGTAATGTATTATGAGCCACTTCTACGACATCACTTACATACCTAGTTTGATCTGTAATCGGTTCTTGTAAATTCTTGAGGCGACCTTTTAATTGATTCAGCTTACGATCAGCATCCGTTAACTCTTCATATGCACGGATTTTAATCTTACCTTCCTTCACCTGTTCAAAGAAATCCTTCTTCTTTTGGATTTCTGTCTGAAGCAAATGAAATTCTTGCCCACGAACAACATCATCAATTAAAAAACGATAGAGATGAATATGTCCTAAACGAGCATCTTTCGTTTCTCTTTCTTCTGGTGACGGAAACTCTTTTCCTACTTTTACTTGACAATAGAAAAATACATTGTATCTTTCATGTTCTTTATCAAAACACAAAGTTGCAGATACATCTCCGCTTGGATCCAAAGCAATTTTCATTTCAGGCACGTTTAAGGACTCTAGTATCTTCTTAGTACGATGCCCAATATTGTACCTAACAATGTCACGGTAAAGTCCTAAATCCAACAATGCCTGTTGCTCTTCTAATGATAATTCATTTCTAACTGCCGACGTTTCCAGTTCTATTAGAGATTCTAGATACTCTAGTTTCTCTCCTGTTAAAATACCTCGATATAACTTTAACTTATCTAGTAGCACTTGTTTTGAATCAAGCTCTGTTTTAGAAGCTGGATGTGCCACTTTTAAATACTCTAATCGTTCTTTACTGAGACTCATCCATCCACCTACTTATCGTATAATTTATTTCTCATATCATGTAATATGGTTAGACCTTCTCCCATTGCATAAAAAATTGCAAATACGGCAAGACTTACTAGAAAGCAGATTGCAAACGTTGCAACACCACCTGACTCAGAGCCGTAACTTACTCCAATCAAACTACCTAATACTAGTAAAAATACGGCAAACACTTTTAAGAATATTGCAAACGGGTTACTTTTTCGATATGGGCTTTTTAATTTAGTCATGTTCCACTCCTAATAAATCTTCAAATTTTCTTTCAATTATGTAAATGTCAGCACAACTCATGAAACAGATTACTGCATTTTTATGAGTTAGCAATTTTTGAACGGTATCTTCACTAATTTTCTCACTGTTTGGAACGCGTTCGATAATCATATCAGAAGAGACATTTTGATAATCTTCCCTTCGTTCTCTATCGCAATGAATATCCATGATGTAAGCTTTATCTGCTTTCTTTAGTACTTCCACAAAATCATCTAAAAGGGCCAGTGTTCTAGAGTACGTATTCGGTAAAAAGACTGCGACTAGTTCTTTGTCTGGATACTTTTGATGAGCGGCTTCTAATGTCACGCGAAGTTCGGTCGGATGGTGAGCATAATCGTCGATGATGACGACGTCGCCTGCTACTATTTCTTTGAATCTTCGCTTGGCACCGTGGAATGTATGAACACTATTTTCAATTTCTTTGGCACCAATTCCGTAGTAGTCACAAATGGCAATGGCTGCTAAGGCATTTAAAATCATATGACGACCAAACAATGGTAAATCAAAATGACCGTAGAACGTACCGTTTTGATAAACATCGAACTCACTACCAAGACTCGTCAATTTCACGTTCTTTGCAATTAAATCGTTCGTTTCATCAAAACCGTAGTAAATCGTTTGGGTATGAGTTTTTATCTTTCTCACATTTTTGTCATCCCCACACATGACGATAAGACCGGTCGCGCTACTTACGAATGTTTGGAATGTATGAATGATATCTTCGATACCATCATAACACTCCGTATGTTCTAATTCGATATTCGTTAAGACGACGTTGGTCGGATGATATGCTAAAAAGTGACGGTTGTATTCGCAAGACTCCATAATGAATCGCGTGTTTTCACGGCTTGCAAAGCCAGAACCATCTCCTACAAAGTAATTGCAACCAATCGTATCTTGTAAAATATGACTAATCAGTAGTGACGTCGTCGTCTTACCGTGAGTACCACAAACACAAGTCGTTTCAAACTGTTCTGTCAAATGTCCCAACAGTTCATTGTAACTTATAATTTTAAGTCCTAGAGCGCGCACTCTTTGTAACTCTGGGTGGTCTTCTTGAAAGGCTTTGGAATACGTTACAATCGTATCTTTGTCGATTGGATGGGTATGATCATGATATACTTTGATGCCCCGCTTTTCTAGTCCTTCTTGTGTATACTTTCGTTCGGTTGAGTCGTCGTAACCAGATACTTCATTTCCTAAGTCATATAGGATTTGTGCTAATGTACTCATACCGGAACCTTTAATACCGATGCAGTAATATTTCATATAACTCCTTCTTTCTATTACCATTATATACAATTTGCGTTATTTGCGCAAAAGAAAAGAGAAGTTTTCGCTTCTCTTATGCATTTTCTTGTTTCGTTTGATTCATAGCAGCTTTTTTCTTTTCTCTGCAAGCTTTACATCTTTTTGGTTTGTTTGTAAACCCTTTAGAAGCATAAAATGCTTGTTCACCGGCTGTGAACACGAACTCTTGACCACAATCGACACATTTGATTGTTTCGTCTTTGTATTCGTTCATATTTTCCCTCCTTAATTAAAATCATGGATATATTTTCGGACTCTATCTGGTCTTCTTTAATTAAGAAAGAAAATAGGAATCATAAAAATAGTCCAGTGAAAACTGCTTTTCACATAGAAAATTATATCACACTAGTTCATATTATGCAATTTAAATTCCTTATTTGAATGCTTTCTTGAATTTTTCTAGTTTTGTTTTGAAAATTACAACATCGATGATGTCTGCTAGTGCATAGATGATTGTAATGATTCCTACTACTTGCGTCAATAGTAAAATACTTGTTAGCGGATTAAAAATTAGTAATAGTCCACAAGCAAGTGTTAGAAGTGCCATCAACAATGTTACGAACCACATTTCGTCTTTTACCATTCGAAGTGACATTGCAAGTCGGATGCGAATAGCACCAGTTGTGATAAACCATACGCCTAAGATTAATGGCACTAGGGTTGCGAATGCAATCGGTCTTAAGAAAATAATCAAACCCAATAAAAATGAAATAATACCAGGTGTGACACCATCAAAGACGCGAATTCCTAGTACATCTTTGTAGCCAAAGAACAACAAATAAATTCCTCCCACAATTAGTAGTGTTGCTAACGTATAGCTAATTACTATCCAAGAAATATCTGGAACCACTAACAGAACGATTCCTAAAAGTGCCAAAATTGCTGACATAATAATGGAACCAATCATTAATTTGTTCAATACTTTTTCCATATCATCCTTTATCCTTTCTATTTTTATTATATATTAAATTCTTCAAAAAAGAAAGAGAAATGTAGTATAATACTGAGTGGTGATTTGTATGACAAAAGAGTTTGAATGTTGTCAAATTTGTCCTAGAAATTGCAAAATCAATCGCAATATGGGACATCTTGGTTTTTGTGGAACTGGGAAAAGTTTAAAAGTAGCACGAGCTGCTTTACACTTTTGGGAAGAACCTCCCATTTCGGGAGATAAGGGTTCCGGAACGATTTTCTTTTCAGGATGCAATTTAAAGTGTGTCTACTGTCAAAATTATGAAATCAGTACTGGTGGCAAAGGAAAAGAGATTTCAATAGATCGTTTCGTAGAACTTTGTTTGGATTTACAAAAGCAAGGTGCTAACAATATCAATTTAGTAACACCAACACACTATATTCCCTTGATTAAAGAAGGAATCCTGTTAGCAAAAGAAAAAGGATTAAAAGTCCCAATCGTATACAACAGTTCTGGTTATGAAAGTGTGGAAGCATTAAAAGAGTTAGAAGGTATTGTCGACGTATATTTACCTGACTTGAAATACTGCAATGATGATTTAGCGATTGCTTACTCCAAAGCACCTCATTATTTTGTCATTGCTACGAGAGCAATCCGAGAGATGTTCCGTCAAGTTGGGCCTTGTCAATTTGATGAAAATGGTCTTATCACAAAAGGTGTCATCGTAAGGCACTTACTCTTACCAACACATTTAGATGACTCTAAGAAAATCATTCAATATCTATATGAAACGTATCATGATGACATCTATATCAGTATTATGAATCAATATACCGTCATCCGAACCTTACCATTTCCAGAACTTAATCAAACAGTGACGGATGAAGAATACGATGAGTTAATCAACTTTGCTGTAGACTTAGGAATTACCAATGCCTTTATACAAGAAGGCGGTACAGCATCTGAAAGTTTCATTCCGAATTTTAACGAGTTTTAGTGATAGTAATATAAAAAGCACCTTTTAAAAATGAACTTGTCAATAAAAGGTGCTTTTTATTTTATGAGTTTGAATTATTTCTTAAAAAAACTTTTTGTACGCACTATATAAACTGCAATCCCAATCAAACAAATTATGGAGAAAATCGCCATTGCTATATATATTAAAATGGCATCAAATGTAGATGGATTTGGAATTGGAACATCTGGAGTTGGTGTTGGTTCTTCAACATCAATTGTTGGCGTAGGATCTGGTTCTTCCGAAGTTTCCGCTCCATTAAAGGTTGGCCAAAATGAAGCTTCAAATGAAGAATCTGTGTGACCACGTTCTAAATAAAAAATGTCTAATTCGTGTTGGCTGTCATCGCGAAAGGTGTAGCGAATTGTATTGCCATCTGCGTCAGTTTCTTTTACTAAATTATCTTCTATATAGTTAGCAGGTAATATATCCTGTAATTGTTCTATTTTATCTCCCAAAAAATATTGTTGTGTATTTGAATCGCTAACGGCATCATCTTCTTTTGGGCGTATGGTTACCACACCTGTTGCAAAATTAATTTGAGTTTTTATAGTATCATGGATTCCACCTAAATCAGAAATTAAAATTCCATCTAGAAAAATCCAAACATCATCATCTCCAATAAATGTAAAATTCATATCTTCTAAATTATGTGTTTCTTCATTAACAGTCTTTCCATTTTTTGGTTGAGAAAATTTAGCAGCAATTGTCATTCCAAAAAAATGATTTAAATTTCCATTGCTTGACTTAATAGAAGATGGTACTAATGAACCTGATGTGAAATCAAAAACATCGTCTACTTCAGCAAAAGGGAAAAATTGTCCCATCGTATAATTACCATAGACACCTGGACTATCATATAACGTAAAACGATTTGTTTGTTCGTCATATTGTGCGAAATTTTCATAACAACTATAGTAATCACCTTTTATGGTTGAATGTTGTAAAAGCCCTTCGACATTCGAATATACTTTTCTATACGGAACTTCTAAATCCGGGTTAAATAAATACTCCAACGATTCATTTGTTCTACCATTTAAGACAGATGATGAAATGTCATCTTCCGAAATATTCAATTCAGGGTATCCGTTTTCATTTAACAAAGGTTTTACAATATTAACAACAGGAGTAGCACTACCTCCAGACCAAGTGTTCCACCAACCTTTCTTATACATTCCCTTTCCAAAGAGCAGAAGATGATTTTGATTAATTCCACGGTTCTGAACATCGCTAAAACTAACATCATCTATTTGATTTTCTTCTGTTAGCCAATAATCAAATAAATTAACAGTAACTTTTGCTTTTACATTATTTTCCTGAGCAAAAACTCGAAATGGATAAAGTAATAATACTGCACACATCATACCACTAATAAATAGCTTTCTCATAATTATTCCTCCCACACTCATACCTTTAGTGTACATATTATATATCCAGTATATATATAGAGAGTGTGTATGTCAAGGCTTTTTCTCTTTATTTTGTATAATAAAAGCTCTCATCTCTTTTTTAAAAATTAATTTCCAACAAAAAAGTGGAGCACTTTTAACATGTCCACTTTATCTCATTGTTTTATTTTTTACTTTTTCTTTTTTGGTTTGTTTTTTTGAGTTTCTTTGATTTTACTTCTTCATCTACTTTCTTTTGTAGTTCAATATTTTCTTCTACATCATGAAAGTCATATCGATTTCTAACATACGTTAAAATAGCAGTAACAACATATGTAGCCAAAGGATAAACAAAAGATAGTTTAATCGCTAAGCAAAGAACTGCTAATACGATTGTTGCAGTTGCTGCAATCATGATTAGCACGCGCAATACTTTCCGAATCTTGTAACGTCTTTCTTTTTCTTCGTTTGAAAATTTACTCTTCGTCATCTTTTGATTTCTTTCCTTTCTTTTTCTTAGGTTTTATTTCTTCTACCAAAGCATCTGGAATATCATCTTTGTCTTTTGTCTTGGCATTCTTTTCAGAAGGCATTGCCTGTCCAACAGAGATGCCATTAATGATATCGACAACGGCATAAATCATCACGATAATGCCGATGAATTGAACGATAATACTAGCAACTAAGAATGGACCAAATACACAAAGAATTCCACAAATCAAACTGATAATAGCTAAAATTAGTGGCGTAACCCATTTATCACTACCCGTCTGTTTTAAGTAAAATACTCCTTCTAGACGCATGATACTACTGATGATTACCCAAATACCAATTACAAATGGTAAGAGACTTCCCACAATCGTCGGATTTAAAATCAAAGCTGAACCAGCAATCATCGAAATGACACCGTAACCAAAATTAAAGCCTGTCAACAGGGTTCTATTTTCTTCTTTAAAATAGCGAACAATCATCACGATGCCTGCTACAATCAAAACGATTCCCAATACGATGGAAACCATCTTGATAATCGTATCTGAATATAATAGCAGCAACAAGCCGATGACAAATAAAATCAATGAAACGACGATAGAAGGAAGTTCACTCTTCTGTGCTTTTTTTGCCATATTTACACCTCTTTTATACTATTCATTAAACCATATTTTCTTGTTTTTGTAAACGTGCGTTTCTTCGTCTTCTAACCCATTTAAATGCTTCTACTGCTACAATGACAGATAGCGATAGTGCAAAGACAATTACGACATGAAGTGGCGGGATAGAACTTGTCTTTAAGAAATGATTGAAGAAGTCCACTTCCATGACGATGATCTGTAACACTGTTGAAATTAAAACGCTGGCAATCATCAACGGATTGGATGTTAACGACATTCGGAAAACAGACCTCTCTTCACTACGGCAATTCAAGGCGTGCATATTTTGTAAGAATACCATGAACGCCATCGTGTATCCTCTTGCTAGAGATTCTTCGACGTGGAACACATCTAGTAATGCTACCCAAAGAGCAAAGACGGCTAGGCCGATGAAAATTCCAGAGAAAATGATTTCGCTTTTTAACGTTTTGTCTAATAACGGATCTTTTGGATTTCTAGGCGGTCGTTTCATAATACTCTTTTCGGTTTTTTCATAAGATAGGGCAATATCTTGCAAACCATCTGTTACCAAATTGACCCAAAGGAGTTGGATTGCTAACAGTGGCATTGGAAAGTTAAAGATAGTCGATAACACGACAAATAAAATTTCAGCAACTCCACAACTGATTAAGAAGAAGATTACTTTGCGGATGTTACTATAGGCACATCTTCCTTCTTCGATACCAGCAACGATGGAAGAAAAACGGTCATCCATCAAAATCATCGTACCGGTTTCTTTACTGACGTCTGTTCCAGATCCCATTGAGATACCGATGTTAGCGGCTTGAATGGCTGGAGCATCGTTTACACCATCACCTGTCACTGCTACAAACTCGCCGTTTGCTTTTAATGCATTGACAATTTTTAATTTTTGAATTGGTGTCGTTTTGGAGAAAATATTTTTTCTCTTTACAAACTCACGGAAGGATGCATCGCCTTTGGCTAATTCATTTTCAATTTCTTCGTAAGTTGTAACGTCATCATTCGTTTTCGCTAGACCCAATTCTTTCCCAATCGAAAGTGCTGTTAGTGGATGATCACCCGTAATCATCAACACGCGAATACCTGCTTCGCGACATTGTGCAATCGCTTCTTTGGCATCTTTTCGAATTGGATCGATGAAAGCGGTAAGACCTAAAAAGTTCATCTTTGGTAAATCTTCTTTGGTATAGAAATCTTTTTCTGTAAAGGATGTGACAATTCCATCGGCCAAAGCCATAACCCGGTATCCAGCAGCTGCTAATTCTTCGTTTTGGGCTAGAATCTTTTCTTTATTTAGTGGTGCCTTATTAGTTCCCATCGTGCTGCTGAAGGATAGAATCGTTTCGACAGAACCTTTGGCTGTACAATGAATTTCTTCCCCATCGCGGTAATAGACAGCAGAGTATTTGTTTTCAGATTCGTACGGAATACTAGCCACTTTTTGAATATTAGAGCCATCTACTTTTACCTTTTTAGCAAATGCTAAGAAAGCGATGTCGATCGAGTCACCGATACTCGTCCATTTACCATCTTTTTGTTCTAAGGTTGCTTCATTATTTAAGTATCCTAGCATGGCAATTCGTTTGGCATCTTCTAAATATTTTTCATCGTCTAAACCGCCATCATCGTTATATCCTGTTCCCGATATGGCAAATGACTCTCCAGATGGCAAAACAACTTTCTTTAACGTTTGTTCATTTACAGTTAACGTACCTGTTTTATCGGTTGCAATTACCGTACAACTTCCGAGAGACTCGACAGCATTCAATTTCTTGACAATGACGTTTTGTTTGGCCATTCGAATCGAACCGATGGTAAGTGCCAATGTCAATGCAAACGGAAGTCCTTCGGGCATAGCAGAAACAGAAAGTGCAATGACGGATAATAGAATTTCTTGAATTGGCAAACCTTTGCTTAATAGTAAAATCAATAAAACGGCAGCAATACACAATACCAAAATACAGATTTGTTTCGAGAATTGATCCATCCGAATCGTAAGAGGAGATTTTTCTTTTTTACCGTGTAACACGTTCGTTGCAATTTTACCAACTTCGGTACGAATTCCTGTCGCAACGACCAAACAAGTTGCTCTTCCTTTGGTAACGGTCGTTCCGGCAAAAGCCATGTTCCTCATTTCCGATAGAGAAAGATTTTCTTTCGCAATATCGGCATGACTTTTTTCAGCAGCGACACTTTCTCCTGTCAAAATGGATTCATTAATCATCAAATTGACAGATTCGATGATTCTAGCATCGGCCGGAACTTTATCACCGGACTCCAAAAATAAAATATCACCTACGGCAACGTCTGCAGACTCGATTTCTACTTCTTTCCCATCCCGTAATACTTTTACGTACGTTTTTATCATACTGGCAAGGCTTTCGGCACTCTTGTTCGCCTTCCATTCTTGCACCGTTCCTAGAATGGCATCACATAAAATAATAAACAAAATGACGATGGCATCGACTGCTTCTCCAACCAAAAAAGAAAGAACCGCTGCCACCAACATGATGAAAGTAATGGGCTCGATAAACTCTTTTAAAAACATTACGACAACGGATTCTTTCTTTGCTTTGGGAAGGACATTTTTACCAAATTGTGCTAATCTTTGTTTTGCTTCTTCACTACTCAATCCTTCTCTTTTACTACTTATAATTTGATACAACTCTTCTACTTTCTTTAAATAAAATAAACTGTTTTTCATGTCATCACCCTACCATTTCATTTTATCATAGGGTTTTCTTTTTTGCCATCTTTTTATTCATATCTTTCTTTGTATGTCGATAAGAATCATATGCTTGTATAAAATGATTCCTCCCTAACGTCATGATGCTATCGTTTCATTTTTGGAAGCAACTTTATTATTTAAAACGATACTAAACATATCGATTAATAACTCTTTCGACTCTTTGTCTAATTTTCTACTGGCATGAATTAAACGAATTAATTTTGAAATTTTAGGATTGGTCACTTCACTAAATACCGTCATGTTGCACTCTTTAAATAACGAAAATAAAATGTTCACGAATTCTTTTTTCTTAGCATAACTATACTTTTGAAAGCAGATGGAAAATCTTCTGGCCTGACTTTTTGCTTCATCGGTCAAAGTTCCCGGTGTGAAATAAGCACCATAACATAGCCAATTGCTCAAATCGTGTTGGTAGATGCCACGGCCTAGGCTCTTCACTACTTGAAAATCTTTCTTGTGATAAAACAATAGACCTATTACACTCGACTCTGGAATGATGACGTGAAGTTTCTTTTCAATGCGTTTAAACTCTTTCGATTCGTATTCTTCTTTTCGAAAGCCAGGTCCATCGTTGTTGTAAATTTGTTTTACTTTATGCTGTTTCCAAAATGGTAAATACATGCAGGCAGTCATTGCTAAGTTACCACCCTTGGAGTGTCCTCCCACATATACACGATGGTACTTCCTAGTAATCACTTGGTTTAAATACTCCATGGCTAATTTTTGACTTGGAATTGGAAACGTATGCATCATATCGAAGTCTTCATGCCAACCGACCATCGAGTCATCCGTTCCTTCAAATGCAACGAACATCGTTCCTTTCGCTATCGTAAAACAAAGGGCTTGAAACTGTGTCGTCTCATTTATTATATGACGAAAGTGATGAACGATAATATCTTGATATCTACGAGCAGTAGAACAAAGAAAAAATGTTTCAATCATCTGCCGAATAGAATGTGGATTTTTACGAATCTTTTGGGTATTATTCTTTTTAAAGTATCTTCGCGCTAAAAACCGAATTGTAATTTCTTCTTCGTCGTCGATACAGTCTGAAAAATCAAGATAAGCAAGTGAAGAGAACACGGCATTATCGACTTCATTGAATGGACTTTCTTGAAATGTAAACCTTCCATATTGTTTCACGTATTCATGAATGGTATTCATATTATCACCCTTTTTGTAGCGCTTATTATATCATATTTTTGTTCTTTTGTATATATGTCAACCATTTCTATTGGGCAGAGCATAAAAAAGTACGGAGTTAAATCCGCACTTTTATTTTTTAGATTTCTTTGCCTTTTTTTCTTTCTCTGCTAATTCATTAAAATAAGCAATCATTTCCAAATTGATTTTTTTACTGATTTCGTAATCTGGTCGAATCACATTAAACGTATGAAACAACTTTTCTTCTACATCTTTATGATTTACATACATACTCCGATATGGATGATTGCGACTCTTTAAGAATTCTTCAAAATCAAGTTGGCGTTTATAAAAAATATCTTTGTCGTAATCGGTAATAAAAACGGGTGGCATATTTTCGTTCCACAACTTCTTAGCATCTACTAGTTCTTTTAGTTCTGAACATCTAGCAAATAACATTTTGTTGCTACTATAATTGATTGGGGCCATAAACTTTGGATACAATTGATGGTTATAAGGGCATGCGATTAATGCTAAGCCACTCAATTTATAATCTGGAACTTTTACACCAAACTTTTTTTGCAATTTTGGATCATTCCAAATGGCGCATACTAAGATAGCAAGCATGGCACCTGCTGATTCACCCATGATGTAAAGTCTAGGAAATCCTTTGAAAACTTTAACAACGTCGTTGATGGCATCAAAAATATCTTGAATCTCCTCTTTTAAATTGACTTCTTCTGAAATCACACGAAAGTTAATTGGCGCAATTTGATAATTTTGAACGGCAATAAAACCAGAATAATAGCGATGATATTTTTTGTCGCCGACGATAAACGCACCACCATGAATCGTAATAATCAAAGGTAATTGGAACGGATCTTCAATTGCACGAGGTTGATATACATCGTATAAATGAGAGGGACTATATTTTTCTTTATAAGGTTGGTTACGGGATAGAATTACTGCTTCTGTGTCTAAGGCTAGGTCCTTTTGACGTTTTTCAATTTGTTTGACTTGAGAATTACAAATACTATACAAAATATCTCTAAACATAGGAACTCCTTTCTCTTCTTTTTCATCATAACGCATTTTGTCGTATTTTTCAAACAGAATTCCTATTTTCTTTCAGATTAAGTACGATGCCACTGCTAAAAGATACATCAACGTGTATAAAATTAGTAAAATAAAACTTCCTCGAAATATTCGAATCCAAATATTTTTTAGTGCTGTCCATATCTTTTGAGTCAAAAAATCCCACCACGCTTCTAGACTGATTGCTTTATTATATGAGGTAGGATTTCTCTTCATTCTTTTTTATTTTGAACTCACTCACCAGATGGTTTTCGATTTCTAACAACCGAACTTTCTTGGCAATACCTCCGGCGTAACCTGTCAAATTACCAGTCGAACCTACTACGCGGTGACACGGAATGATGATGCAGATTGGATTCCAACCGACAGCACCACCGACCGCCTGAGCAGACATTCGTTGCAATCCTCTTGAACGAGCGATTTGGTCAGCAATGTCCTTGTACGTGACTACTTTTCCATATGGGATGCGACAGATGATATCGATTACTTGTTTCCGAAATGGTGTCGCATTTAGAACTTTATACTTGGGTGTAAAATCTGGAATCTTTCCTGCAAAGTAGATATCTAGCCAATGAGAAGTCGATTCAAAAATTGGAAGATCTTTTTCTATCCAATCCGTATCATGGTTGGTACTACTCTGAGATTTTCCAAACCATAGACCGGTCAGATATGTCCCATCGCTTTCCATCTCTAATAATCCAATCGGAGAAGAATACGTTTTACGGTACATCATCCAAATTCCTTCTTTCTATCATTTCTTTTTTGATAATAAATAACTATGATCGATTAGACGATAAATTTCATCATCTTCGACACTGCCATCCAATTTCAAAGTAATCCAACTTTTTTTATTCATGTGATAACCTGGAAAAACTTTTTCGTTATCGATGATTTCAGCAATGTGTTCTTTCTCGTATCGTAAGTCGATAATTTCTATCTGACGAGTAGATTCTAGTCCCAACTTATCTTCTGAAATCGTCAGCAATGCTCCATACCATTTCCTATTTTCTTTATTTCGCCAAATGGCATTGTTCGATTTTTCCCATAAAAATTCTAAGTCATCGCCGTATTTTTCCTTGATATAGCGAATGATTCTTTGAGATTGTGCTTCTTGAAATACATTCGGTGTCGTACAATTTTGAATGACGTTATGAATTTCTGTTTCATATTCTTCTTTTACTTTTCCAACGAAGTTTCCGGAAGAAGATGGAACATCTACTAAGACATACTCTTCTTCGGTCGATAAATCGATTACTTTCGATGTTTGAGTTGCTGGACCTATTTCCATTACAATTTGAAATAGCCCATCCATGATTGGTCTTTCTAAATAATAGCAATCTTCTTTTTGAATGAATCCGTATTCTAATAATTTGTTCCATTGAATGGTTCGATTTTGAAAATTATCTGATAGATTTCGCATTGTCATTTACCTACTACTTACTTTTTTTATTTCTCATACAGTCTGATTACTTGATATTGATAATTATCCTCGTTTTCTATGTAACCGATGGAAATACCTTTTCCGTTATTGGATGTCTCACCTGTAGAAGATTTTTCTTTTGCTTCTGTTAGTAACTTCTCTACTTCGTCATCGGTAATGGTATCGTTGTTTGCTTGGATTAATGCCTTTAAATAGTCTGGTACCATTGCTTCGTTCTCATTACCTTTTTCGACATATAAAACCATATAGTCTACGATTTCGTTTTGGGAATCATTTTGGAACTCTTCCGGTACAGCAATCAAATAAATTCCTGTGATTAAACCATACCAATAACGTTGCTCACTCGTTGTGCGATAATCATTTGAAGCCGGATTTAAAGAACCATTTTCTAATACTTGCGTGTTAAACTTTGCAACGAGTGTCTCGACACTTTCCTTCTCTACCGTACCGTATTCGTTACTAGGTGCTGGTATATCTTCCGTACTCTGATTTTGAGAAGTATTTCCACATCCGACAACGATTAAACACGCAATGGCAAGTAGAAAACACCAAATTAACTTCTTCATATAGGTTCATCCTTTCTATTGATAACTTATATTACAGAGTTACGGTTGTAATCTGTAATGTCACTACCTAGTTTCTCATACAATTCTTTGACTCTAATCTGTTTGTTTTGGATTGCCAACAATTCGTCGTTCGTGACACCGATCAATTCGACAAATTCCACCTTTCCGTTCGGAGTGGAAATTGGATTTAAGGATGTATCCGGAATCGTAATAAAACCAGTGATATTTGATTTGGCTTTAGAATCGATACCAGTCGTTTGACCGGTATAGATATACTCGTATGGACGAAACAGTTCGCCATATTCAAAAGTCATTCTAGCTAAACTTTGTAAAATTCCACAGATGCATTTTTGCTCTGCTTCTGTATTTTCATAGTCATCTTTTTTCAGTTTAAATGTAAACTCCATTCCATACCCACTGATTTCTTTGTTATCGGACTCTTTTTCGTATAATTCCGTTAAACCGTATGTGACAAAGTGCCAAGCATCGCCGGCATCGTAGATACTGATACCATCTAACGGATCGCCTCCTCCGACACGCCAACCGATTATCGTTCCGTAATGAATGGGATTTTTTTGAGTTGGATAGATGCGTTCACATTCTGCTGTAATGGCATCGAATCCAGATGTGATGTTTTTGTTTTTTTCGTTCATATTTTTCTCCTTTTTATGAATTCATATTCTTCTTTATATTTTCAATTCGTTTCAGTATTTCTGCATATTGTTTTTCATGACCAGAATTGGTCGGATGATAAAATGTTTCGTTTTTAATGGAATCTGGTAAGCATTGCATGTTGGTAATTTTATTTTCATAATCATGTGCATATTGGTATCCTTTGCCATTTCCTAGTTCACTATCTAGTTTGGTAACGGCGTTTCTAAGATGAAGAGGAACGGTTTCTTGCATTGTCGCTTTGGCAACGGATGCTGCTTTCATATAACCAGTATATAGAGAATTGGATTTGGGGCTTAGACTTAAGTAAACGACTGCTTGGGCAAGATTGACGTTACATTCTGGCATGCCGTTATCGTGACAAGCATTGTACGTGGCAGTCGCTTGCAGCAGTGCGTTTGGATTGGCAAGACCGATATCCTCCGATGAAAAACGAATCAATCTTCTCGCTACATAGAGAGGATCTTCGCCTGCTTCTAACATTCTAGCCAAATAGTAAAGTGCTGCATCCGGATCACTATTGCGCATCGATTTATGAAGAGCAGAAATTAAGTTATAGTGTTCTTCGCCTTTTTTATCATACAAGAACACTTTGCTCTGCAGTGCATGTTCTAAGTCCTGCTTAGTAATCACTTTTTTATTTTTCTTTAATTTGGTAATGTTGATGACGGTCTCTAATGTATTGAGAGCAGTTCTAGCATCGCCATTACTTACGTTTGCAATGATGTCGAAACAATCTTCTTCAATTTGCACATTTTGATATTCTTCCGTCTTATCTAAGGCACGTTTTAAGATGCCGATGATATCTTCTTTCGATAAAATTTTTAAGACATATACTTTGGCACGCGAAAGTAATGCGGAATTCACTTCAAACGAAGGGTTTTCAGTCGTCGCACCAATTAGAATAATATTACCGTTTTCAACGTATGGTAAAAAGGCATCTTGCTGACTTTTATTGAACCTGTGAATTTCATCTACAAAGACGATGGTTCGTTTGCCATTACTTTTGTTAAACTTCGATATTTCAATCAGTTCTTTGATTTCTTTCACACCTGCTGTTACAGCAGATAACTCATAGAATAAAGAATGCGTTTGACCCGCAATAATCTTTGCTAATGTCGTTTTACCAACACCGGGAGGTCCCCAGAAAATCATCGATGTAATCGTATCGGTTTCAATCATCTTTCTAATTGGCGAATCTGGTCCGACAATCTCTTCTTGACCGAAGAAATCTTCTAGTGTAGTTGGACGCATTCGATCAGCTAGCGGTTTGAATTCTACATGTTCTTCACCATTATCAAATAGACTGTTCATGCTACCACCCTTTCTGCTTTTTAGTATATCATATTTGTCTATAAATGTTTCCTTTTACAAAAGAAAAAGTGTGATCTTTTCACACTAATCTAGATATATTTTAAAAAAAGAACAATATTGTCCCAAGTAAAATGAAAGAACCTACAACCATGGCACTGAGTAATGCTGGTATCGTAGCATTTCCCATTGTCTTTTCTGTATTCAAAGATTGGGCTTTCTTATTTTGTATCTCTCTCGGTGGAAAAATTCGGTCTTCCACTTCTTTTCGTAGCAAGCCCGTTTCCTCTATTTTCACGACATCTTGAATATCTTTTTGGCGATTTACCTTTTCTTTACTTTTTTTAATGTATTCTAAACTCATCATATCATACACTTTGCCATCTTTACTTTGGTATGTCGTCACATAATCCGATAATTCATGCAGAGGCATTTCTTTTATTTTACAGGCTGTATTGTAAGGATCGTATGTATATTGTGTTAAAAGTCCATCTTCATACGTGAACGGATAGATTCCAACAGGAACACCATCTATCTTTACTTCAAACCCATAATCTTGGCCATCTTGGGCAATATTTAAACTATCCCAGCTAGGATCATACCACCCAGCCTGTTGAAATAAAAGTCGTAGTTTTGGCATATCTTCCATTCTGGCAACGGTATCCATATCATCATGCAAACGATTGGAATCTTGATTTAGCAGCAAATATGGCACGACACCACCCGCTAAATATACTTTCGTTTCATTTGATGCTAGCAGTTGTTGGACTTTTTGATAAACATTTCTAATTCCTGCAAATGTTTGGCTATCTCTTCCCTCTTCCTTAGGCAAATCGTTTGTTAAGACTTGATTTTTTTGATAATTCCCCACATAGTTCATTGCTAACTGACTGACTTTGGACATGATTATATCATAGTCTTCCTCAGAACCCGAGAATCTTTCGATGGCTTCTCCTACTTTTTCTTTTGGAATGATATTGCCATAACGAGCATTTAAAGTTTCTGCTAATTGCATGATATTTGTTGTAATTTGCTCTTTTTTATCCATACCTATTTTTACCTATCTTTCCTTTTTAATACGCAAACACACTCGACGTGATATGTTTGTATATTATGACTAGTTGATTTTGATATATATTGGTGTAACTGACTACTTCATAATATACATTGTAACACAGTACAATGTGTGTTATGCACAGTTATCTTTTGCTTGTTTTATATTTGCATCTTTACAATTGATAAAGTCTAAAAATTATTGATTTTTAAAATCACACCATTACGAAAACTCTTCTTTAATAATTTGTTATATCATATTTTTTCGTGTATTAAAATTTGGAAGATAATCGTTTATCCAATCACCTATTATAGATTCATCTATTTTTAAATTCCCATGTCCTATTCCTAAATTATGATTAATTTTTCTATTTCCATGGAAATCACTCCCACCACTTTTAAACATCTTTCTATCATCACAGATTTTTGTTAAGTATTGTGATTGTTCATCAGTAAATGTAGTATAAAAACATTCTAATCCGTCTAATGAATAATTATTTATTATATCTAATAATTGGTTTGCTATATTAGAAGAATATGCAAATGTATGCGCTAAAAATGCTACTCCTCCTGATTGATGAATCATTTCAATAGTCTTTTCTAAAGTAGGAAATAATGAAGACTCATCTACATATAACGGACTTTTGGGATTATAAACCTCATTACGTGTAAAACCGCTTGACGTCGTTATTGATTCTCTATTTAAAAAATATCTATAATTTTCTGGGTATTTTTTTATTTCCTTTGCAAAAGCCATTCTACATGATTCTACTTTAGGATTAAACGTTATATTATTTTCATCAAAAATAATTCCAATTTTTTTATATTGATTTCTTATTAATTCATATTCTTTTAATTGTTTTTCTTCAAAAGTTAATACATTGTCATTTAAAAATGTTTGCATGATATTTAAATCAAATCCATAACCTAACACCTCAATTGTTTCTCCATTATATGTAGTTGTTATTTCAATTCCAGAGATAATATCTCCTCCAAATAAATTTCTAATATTAGAACCCTTTAATTCATAATACGCATTTATTGTGTTATGATCTGTTATTGATAATAATGTTAATCTTTTTTTCTCTGCTTCTTGTAATAATTCTTTCACTGAAAAACTTCCATCCGAATATGTTGTATGACAATGAAGATCTATCATATTAATAACTCCCTTCATATAAAATATATAATTTCCTACAATTTAATAAGCAATTATAATATTATTTTTATCTAAATCGATGTAAAATTTCTTGATAATTTTTATATAAACTTTGAATGTTAATTAGTCAACCAATACCACTAGACCTTGTATGTGGAAACATATACTACTAAAACAACCTATCATATTTTTTTGGTGTTTTTTTATAAATTTTTGCTAGTTTTAACTATTTTTTTGACTTTTTAACACCCTATGTATAATTTATTTTTTTCTTATTTTATAATGGCTTAACGCAATTTTAGTAAACACACACATTCAACGTGATATGTATTTGGAAACATATCGACAGGAGTCACCTTTTCTATTTCATACTTGCTGCTCAAGAGAGAAATATCTCTCGCAAGTGTCGCCGGATCACACGATACATAAACTAGTGTCTTGGCACCAATTTTTAGTAAATCATCGATTCCTTGACGCATGATACCTGCTCGCGGCGGATCTAGGATAACCAAATCCGCATTCTTTAGGTTTTCTAAGTTTTCTTCTACTTTCCCTTCTATAAAAGAAATATTGTCGATGCGATTTAACTGGGCATTCCTTCTAGCATCTTCTACCGCTTCTTTACAAAGTTCGATTCCCAATACTTCTTTGGCATACGGACTTACCATAATTCCAATGGTACCAGTTCCACAATACAAATCGAGTACTTTGTCTGGTTTTTCTTTTTTGCAAGTATCGATCACTTGCTGATACAACGTTGGAATCATTTTTTCATTTACTTGGAAAAAAGATGCAATCGATGTGTGAAACTGAAATGTGCCAATCGTGATGGTATGATTTGTCTTTTCTTCTAAGTCGCATAGTTCCACTCCTTCCGGTAAAGAAAGAGTGGATAACTCTTCTTTATGATCCGTTCCTAATAAAATACCTTGATCGGTATGGCGTAACACTACTTTTGTAATATTCGTTTCATGAGTATGGAAGTACTCTTTTAGAATTGGAATCACTTGATTTAGAACAGGATTCAATAAAAGACAAGAATCGATTTCTACAATATCGTTACTAAGTGTTTCATAAAGTCCCATCTTTTTATTTTTGACATGAAATGTAATTTTATTGCGATACTCGTAAGATGGTCCCGTTAACATTTCCTCAATCGGACCGTGATAATTTGCAAATTTTGCTAATAGGTCCTTCACTTTAGACTCTTTGAATTCTTTTTGCAAAGACTCCGTCATGTGCATTAACTGACAACCACCACAAATGCCATAATAAGGACATGGTGGATCTTGCCGTGATAGAGACTTCGATGCAAATTCAGACACTTCTGCCTCTATATACTTACTGTTTTCACGGATGACCGTTACATCTGCTGATTCTTTTGGCAATAGTCCATGAACAAACATCACTTTGTTATTTACTTTGGCAATTCCTCTCCCAAAATGATCTAATTTACTACACTTTACTTCCTCAATACTTTTTTTCATATGCATCATTCTTTCTATTATCATTATATCTTAAAGTTTCACATAATTAAAGTTTTTTTGTACACTCTAATAATGGTGAAGTCTATGAAAGAGAAAATTCCAGACATCTTAAAACAACTTGGAAATTCGGATGATATCATTACCAAAGAAGTGGCGTTATACGAAAGTTGCGTCACTCTTTTGTATTGTGAAACAGTCGTCAGTAGTGACTTAGTCAATCGCTATCTTTTAGATGCTACGGCGAAAGCCTCTTTTTTACACGTGCCAATTCCAGATGAAAAAGCATTTTTTATGCAAGTAGTGCCTGGTCTCAACGTGAAAGAAATCGAATTAAAAGATGTGTCTTTCTATTTACTCAATGGATTCGTCATTATTTTTGGTACTAATTTTGTAATTGCCATCGAGACACGGGCCATGTTAGATAGCGGTGTACAACCTTCCCAAGACGAAAAGGTTCTAGAAGGGCCAAAGGATGCATTTACTGAAAATATCGTAAAAAACATCGGTCTCATTAGAAAACGCTTACCTGTTCCTGATTTACGAGTTAAGTCTTCTTTGATTGGTCGAAATAGTAAGACAAAACTCAGTTATTGTTATATAGAATCGATTGCTAACAAAAAGTACGTCAATAGACTCGTTCAAAAACTGAATGCCATCGATATCGATTTTGTGAGCGATAACAATCAACTAAAAGTTCTACTCCGTGAGAGTGGAATGCCTACGATGTATGCGACCGAACGTCCTGATAAAGTTGTCGAAGCCTTAAGCGAAGGAAAAATTGTCGTGTTATTAAACGGCAGTCCGTACGTGCTTCTAATGCCTATGTTTTTCCCAGATTTTTTCAAAACGTCTGACGATTATTACCAACATTTCGCATTCACTCTATTCAATCGCATCATTCGCGGCATTGCCTTTTTCATAGCCATCTTTTTACCCGGTATTTTTGTTGCCGTAACAACGCACAACTACGACAGTTTAAACTTGCCACTCTTAATTATTTTTTATGCCCAACGAGTCAATGTACCGTTTCCTGCTTTTATCGAAGCACTGCTATTGATTCTATCTTTTGAAATATTAAGAGAAAGCGATATTCGCTCGTCGCTCGGAAATTCCATATCGATTTTAGGCGGAATCATTTTAGGAAGTGCAGCGGTTTCGGCTGGCATCATTTCTCCAATCATGATCATTGTCATCGCGATTTCCATTATCGCTGGACTCATATTCCCTAGCACGGATTTCAACTATTTGATTCGTACTTATCGGATGATTTTACTCCTTTTAGGAGCATTGTTTGGTCTATTTGGCGTCTTCATGGGATTCGTTTTACTGATGTATCAAATTTCTGTGACGACTGTCTTCTCGCTTCCCTACTTTTATCCAATCGTACCGTTTGGTAAAGATGACGTCACGAGTCGATTCCGATATCGCAACTCTTTACTTGCTAAAAAAAACAGGAGGCGAAGTTCATGAAAAGAATTATATTTCTGATTATCTTAATCTTTGCGTTTTTTTCTTTGAATCGTGCCGACATTAACGACGTTACGTTTGTGAAGACGATTGGAATCAGTGAAAATGACGGTCATGTGGAAATGATACTCAATACAATTGTTCCTGAAAAAGGACTCGATACTTCTACCTACCAGATTCAAAGTATCGTTTTAGAAGGTCATGATGTCGGAGAGATGTTAAATTCTTTCTTGAGCGAACATTACCAGCACGTCAGTTTCGATCAATTAGAACTGTTGTTACTAGACGATGAAATGACTCAGAATTTTTCCCAATTAGTAGAGCCAGTTATGAACCGATTCGTTCGTTTAAACTTTTATGTTGGATTGGTGAAAGATGCCGATATCGCAGAACTTTTATACAATCAAGATACTTCAGTTGCCATCGTAAAAAAGTTAAAAAACATGCATTATACAATGAAAAATATTTTAGTTTCCTATTTTGACGATCAATATTTATATATTCCAACGATAGAAGGAGTGTTGTTAGATGAATTACAAACTCGCGAATTTTAGTTTATCTTTTTTTCTTAGCAGATCTCTTTTTTCTCTCCTAGGTCTTTCTTTGCTCATTCAACTAGATTCTAGTATGGCAATTGTAGATATTGTCATCAGTACCATCTTTGGCATTTTATTTTTAAAAACGCTGCCAACGTTACCACAAATGATGCAACAGATATTGGGATTTCTCTTGGCTCTTGTCGGAACCATTTTATTTGCATTTACTTTGCATCTATCGATAAGTAAGGATACTTCCATGGTTATCTTACTTGCTATCATCTTAGTTGCTACTTTTTATTTTAGTAAATCCAATCATGAACAAATCGGATACTTTGCAGGTTCTTTATTTTTGGTAACTCTTATTTTGACCGTTATCACTTGGATTGGATTGATTCCTAATATTCATATTGAGTTCTTAAGTGGATTTCAAACGGATTCCATTCTTTTCGGAAGTATTCTTTACTTTTTGATGAGTACCCTTCCTCTGTTGCTATTAAAAAAAGAAGAGCGCAACATCACGGCATATGTGAGTGCATCTCTTCTTCACTTGATTACAACGTTATTTGTATTTTTTACACTTGGGATGACTTTGAGTTCTTTCTATCCCCTTCCGAACTTCGTCATGTTAAGTGAGATTGAATATTTAGAAGTCATTCGGCGAATCGACTCGTTTCTGTTTTTCCCAGATTTATGTGCCGGTGTCATCTTACTTACCTATTCGTATCATACCGTACGAGGTGTGATGCAAACTTCAAACTATCCTAAAACACAAGTATAACCTTTGCCCGTATAGTCGATAATGACATCGTTAATATCTGCACCAGAAGAAAACTCTAACACGATTGGTGGATCATGAGCGGCTAAATCTTCTTCAAAGAAATCATCAAAAGAAACAACTAAGTTAACGTGAAGTGCATTCATCTCACTACCATCACAGATGATGTCAACTCCTTCAAAATCACTATAAGAAGCATACTTCGTATCGCAATCTGAACGGATACTATCTAATAGACTTGCGTTTCCATTATTGATAATACGGTAATTTGTGTTTTGCTCTACGGCATAAACTTTAGCACGATTGTAATAAAAATCGATTTCATCGGTTGTAGAGATACTATTTTGTTCGGTGTAGAACGTACATGTCAACATGCCACTTCCGGTGACATTCGTAGGAGCATCCGTTTCAATTGGCAAAGATGGTTCATTTGTAGGTGTTGGTGTCGGTGTAACAACAGGTGCTTCCTCCTCCGATGAATCCATAATTCTTAAAATCGGTGGTAGTCCAATCATGATTAACAAAAATAGAATGGCAAGTAACGCTAGTAAGACTTTCGGGTCTAATCCAGCACCGCCATTTTTTTTCGGTTCTAATTCTTTCATTGCTTCTTCTTTCATCTTATCCCTCTATTCTTTAAGTTAATCATATCATAAAACGAGGTAAAAAAAAAGATTTGTTTTTGGAAAAGATAGTAAGTAAGGGTCGAATTTTGTTTAAAATCCCTTAAAAAAAATTTAACCCTTAGGCATTTTGACACAGTATCAAAATTGCCGGTGAGTAGAATAAAACTCTACAACTTTTTTTCTAATTTCCGTTGTTTCACACTATCATAACTATCAGACATTGCTAAGGTAAGTTCCGCTAAATCATAGGCCGAAAAATATGGAGTTGGATATGCTTCTTCCGTCACTTCTTCGCCATTTTTAAAACTAACAATTTTAATTTTTCCCGATATGTTCTCATCTGATCTTTGTTCAACTGGAATACAATATAAATAACCGATACTAACTCTTTTATTTTTATTGTTTGATATTCTAAATGCGATATCTTTCAATTCAGCAAGTCTCTTTTCATTATAAAATCCCGAACTATAAAAAATAATTAAATCACTATTTTCAATTTTCTCACGTTTTTGATTATCTGCTAATTTTATGTAAGAAGTAGAACTTCCAAAAACTGTAACATTGCAATTTTCAAAATGATGATCTAATTTTTGGATTTCAGGCCAGTATGCATTATGTGATAATAGTACAATATTTAAATGATTTCCTTCTTCTAACCTGTTCATTAAATATTTATCCGTTGATTTTTCCAAACATATCACTTCCTATTTTTTATACAAAAATCAGTTCTATCTCAGACTGAATGTTTATTGAAAGTCGATTTGTGCGACTAATTTTTTTGTGGTGCCGTTGAGGAAGTTATCTACAACTTTTACCGAGATAATTGATATATAAATCAATCAATATTAATAGTGAATACCTTTATTTTCATTTTATATAATTAAAATTTATGTCATATCTTTACCAATAAAAACGTTATAAATTTCATTATATCTATAAGCTAATTTTGCATAATTAGAGTCTGGCACTAATATATCAAGTTCTACTAATTTATCAATTAATGTTGAGACGGTATTTCTTGATACTCCTGATTCTTCTTCTATTTCTTTTTTGGTAAAAACTATTTGTCGCATTATTGCGGGCATAATTCTGTAAACAGCATTACTATTTAAAATTTTTAATTTTTCCATATCCTTTGTGTATATCTGTTTTATTCTATTTATTTTTGCAATATAATTATTGCATTGATCAATGATGCACTGTAAGAAAAATTTTATAAAACCTAACATATTTCCTTTTCTACTCTCGTTCAAATATCTATAATAACTAGGTTTATATAATTCTATTATTTCTGATAAAAATAAAATAGGTTCATCTTCAGTAAGTATAGCTAACTGAATTGGAATTAATGCTCTTCCTAGTCTTCCATTACCATCACGATAAGCATGTATAGTCTCAAACTGAGAATGAGATATAGCCATATTTATGAATATAGGATCAATGTAAGCATCATTCATATATTGAAATAAATTATCTAATAGAATAGGAACATCTTCTGGTGCAGGAGGCACAAAAATAGCTTCTTCTATAGTACATCCCTTAGGACCGATCCAGTTTTGTATATTTCTAATTTTTCCTGGTTCTTTTTCGTTTCCTCTAGCACTATCAAGTAATATTTTATGAATATCATTTATAAACTTAATATTTATTTTATCATTTTCTTTCAAATAATTCTTAGCATAATCGATCACTTTTTTTAAATTTTGAATTTCTAAATTATCATCTGTTTTAGGCATGTATTTTAAATAATACATGTCATCCTGAGATATTTGTGTTCCTTCGATTTGGGTTGATTTTAAACTCTCGCTTAAAATTATAGAATCTAAAAAATATCTTGAATCAAACTGACTATTTTTTAAATTTGATTTATATTCTCCATATTTTAAATTAGCTTCCGAAATCAAAACTATTAATTCTTTATCAAGATTGTATTGAATTGGTAACATTTCAACTTTAAATGGTTTCATATTGTTTCACCTCAATAAAACTTTATCATATTAAATTATAAAAGTAAACGAAAACGCACAATATTTTTGAATTATTGTGCGTTTTACCGTTTTTCAGACAATTTATGCACAAACTAAGTGCATTTTAGTATATTAACTCGTAATTTTGAGTAAGTTTCCCAATGGTGCTCATAAAGAGAGTCGAACTCTTACGAATTTCTTCACTAGACCCTGAATCCAGCGCGTCTACCAATTCCGCCATATGAGCAAATCGTTATTCTTATTATAACGACTTTTTTAAAATTTGTAAATTATAACATATTCTTCTTTTTTAACCAATATGCAATTAATAATGCCACGGTAATAGAGATAACAATTAAAATCCAAAATGCAAATGGATTCGTTGAAAAAATTCCCAACGGAACGTTCATGCCCATAAAAGATGCAATCATCGTTGGAATCGAAAATACAATCGTAATTCCAGACAAGAATTTCATCAGTCCATTTAAATTATTTGAGATGACACTAGCATATGTCTCGGTCGTACTTGCCATGATTTCTTTATAAATATTCGCCATTTCGATTGCTTGGTTACATTCAATCATGGCATCTTCTAACAGTTCTAAATCCTCTTCATAAAATGGAAGAATCGTACCTTTGGCCAACTTGTCCAATGTGTTCTTATTATACTTTAACGCACCCATGAAATAGACCAAACTTTTCTCGATGTTCAACATTTCAAGTAATTCTTGATTTTTCGTTGCTTGAGCTAGAATTCTTTCTTCCCGTTGAATATCTTTGTTCATTTCGTTTAGTGCTCGCAAATATCCTTGCGAAATTCGTAAAAACAGTTGTATTGTGAATCTTGTTTTCTTCTCTGTACAAAAATCTTTTACATGTCCTGTTTCAAAATCATCGAACAGTTTATTTTCTTTTAACATGACGGTTACAATATAATTGGTCGTATGAATGATGCCAAGTGGTAAAGTACGATATTTATTCTTATGTGAAGAATCGACCAAAGCAGGAATATCAACGACGATTAACGTGTCATCTCCTTCTACTTCGATTCGTGACAATTCTTCTTCGTCCAATAGTTTTACAAATAAACTTTTATCGATTCCTGTCTTAGAAGTAATTTCTTTGATTTCTTCTTCGCTCGGGTTAATCATGTGAATCCAGGCATTTTCTTCTAATTTCTCTAATGAATTCAATTTACCTGTTTCAACATCTGTTTTATAAATTCTCATCATAACTCTTCACTATCCTATCAAGTTCATTATACCCTATAAAAATTATTTTGAAAAGAGATAGGTATCGAAATATGATATACTAATATAAGATAAGGATGTGAATTTATGAAACAAAAATGGATGTTTATTATTCAATTAATTCCTAGCATTTTTATTAACCTTATTTTATTCTGGACGTTTTTTCATTTTTCTAGTGTTATAGAGTGCATTATTTTCTTACCTTTCTTAATATGTGGAATTTCTGTTTTAGGAAAAACAATTTCTTTATTTTTGGAAAAAGAAAAAATTGCTCGATTTTTTGAAAATCTATTTACAATCAGTTTGTTGGTATATGTTGTTGGATTTTCAATTGTCTGGTTCGCAGTATCGATTTCAAATAACAATTTCTTTTTATCATTATTTGCAATTCCCTTTTTTATTATTGTTTTTCTCATTATTAAGAGAAAATTTGGACAACCTAAATATTCTAAAAAAATTCGTATTCAATCTTATTTCAATCTTGCAAACATTTGCACTTTTCTATTAATTGGAGTAACTTTTGGAATTGGACTTCTATTATTCGCAAACGGTCTTTCGGATGTTTTAGATGATATTGAACAAATGCAAGGTTTTCAAGAAACAACTGGCACGTTAACTCAATACAATGAGAATACATCTATGCCAAATTTGCTTTATTCTTATTCTGTAGATGGTAAAATTTATCTACTAGAAGCGGAATGGAATACTGATCTTGTACCGCAAATTGGAAGTACACGAATCATTTTATTCGATCCAGCACATCCAAATCGTGCTATTTTAAAAGGAAACAATTCAAACTTTTTATTGCTACTTGTTTCCTTTATTTTCTTGACTGTTTCATTTGCTATCGGTTTTGCTTTTGTTTCCAATTATCGAAAATTCCCAAAGATTTCAAAAAATCTATTGAACATTGTGGTCGGTCTTTTCTTCTTTTTTATGGGATTCGGACTTATCTATTATTTAACTGGCAGTATTTCTATCATTCGCGCATTTCAAAATTATTCGCCAAGCAATTATCCGCCAATCATCATTTTAATTTTCTTCATTCTTGCTGGAATCTTAATTTTTATAGAGCAAGCAAAACAAATTTACAAAATCGTTCATGCAAAAAAATAGTCTTAAAATTGTTTTTTGTTTAAAGTTTTTTCAAATACTTTCGCCTTAGTAAAAAATTCTTCTGGCGAAATACTCTCCAAGTCTTGAATACCATCACGGTATTTTTCTAAATAGCCTTGCAATAACGTCTGGTACTGCTTACTAAAAGTTGCTACCTTTTCCTCTATTTTAGCAAATGTACTCGGTAAGTCGACTATATATCGCGGTGAAAAAGAGTCATCACCAGAATCAATATCTTCATCTCTTAGTTCTTCTTTTCGCAAGTCAACTATTTGGATTGGCTTTGTTTCTGCCCAGGCGTTGCTACTGAAAGGTTGAATAAATCCATCTGCATCCGACAAACGAATATCTAATAAACTTTGATTCATTCTATCTAAATTTTCTAAGAATTTTTCTACTATTTCTGGATATTCTCTAACGATTATACAAATATTTCTCGTTTGAAGCGAAGGTGGTTTAAAAGAAAATCGATGATAAAGAAACTCTACAACTTCACTCATATTACCTCTTTCTGTTTCTTCCTTACTGCTTCTTTCTGTTGGAAATCCAAGTTGTTTGCAATAGCAGTAATGATAATAGTCGCTTAGTATTTCGTTTTCAGGATACAGGAATGGTGTAGAAAATTCGAAATCAATTGGTGGAGCGATAGATAGATTGTCTCCTTTCTTTAAAAAGTTGATATTTTCATAATGAAAATTTTGATCTTCTCGTAGTATAGATAATAAGATTTGATATGCAATTTGACTTCCATACTCACGATGGTCTTTGATAAAATCACTTTCTAAAATTTTTGTATAATCGTATTGTTCCATGCAGTAATTGATATAATCTGTAACTCCTAGTTGCTTGTCAGGATGAGCCATCTGATAGTCAAATAGATTGATTAATTCCTCATCACGTGGTGTTAAAGATTCCACTAAAACGCCACAAGAGTACCAGGAAGGATCATCTAATAACACCTTTTGATCGGTTGCTAAATAATATCTTGGTGCAGAAGAGTCAAAATAAGTATGGATGATATAAGACCAAAACACTTCACTATATGCAAAAAATGGAGTCGTCAATGGTTTGCTTTTCGATAACGGTTTAAAAATCATCTTTTGTCCATCTTTTTCATAAACTTGGAATACTTTTCTACTCTTTACCTGACTATGTGCCTCTGCAATTAATTGCTCCATTGGGCTTTCTTTCGTTAAGTCCGTCACATGAAATATATTTTCCATTTTTACCATTCCCCTATCACACTGTTATTTTTCATTTATAAGATTACTTTTCCATCTAAATTACAAATATAACCACCATGAATTAAATTTTTGATTTCTTTTAAAATCTCAGGATTCTTTTCGTAGTCTCTCCCTACTAAAACACCCTCTACTAAATTGGATGGAAGACCAAATAAAATGGCACTTTCACGGTCTGTAAAGAAATCGTCTTTATTTCCTCTGTCTTTTATAAATTTTTCATAGTAATTTGGATTAACAAATTCTCTCACATCTGCATCACTTATCATTTGTGGATTTAGGATATCACCTTTTAATAACTCTTTTGTGTATGGATTATTTCCGTTAAAAATCACTCCAATTTGAACTCTATTCTGAACTAAGCTAGGCATAAATCTTGCTTCTTTTGTCTGTTCTAACGTCCACATATGGCAATCGATGCTTGTCGTGATCGACATTATATTTGGCATCTCATCATATGGGATAATTGCTGTTTTTTTAGTTGACGTTTGGATTCCATTTTCGAATATTCCACCATAAAGAATGGTGCCACCAGAATAAAAATTGATATACTCTTTTAGTAAATAATCTTGTTTTAAGTTCCAGACACCAACTGAACTTGGATATTTGGATAATCTGCCATCAATAAACCAACTAGAAATTAACCCGTTTTCCATAATTTCTTTTAAGCCCTCTAAATTTTTATAAGTTCCGTGCAACAATGTTCCTTTCTCTAATTTAACGTCATCCCCAACATGATAAGGATTATTTGGTTGGTAACCGTTTTCCTTTATTTCATAAAACGTTTTGATTTGTTGAATCATAATTTCTTTTGTCGTTTTACTTAAATCGATTTCGTTTACTTTTTGTATATATTTCTCCATATTATCACCAGCCTTATCATAGCAAGTATTTATCTTTTTTGCAAATTGATTTAAATCTTTGAAAAATATTGACACTTTGTTTTTTTTAATGATATCGTCTACTTAAAGTAAGGAAGGATACGATGGAAAATAATTTTATCAACCGAAGTCAAAAGGAACCAATTTCTCCAACGAAAAATACGAGCCAAGAAAAAAGGAACTCAACTGGACCAATGCGTTGGAACATTCAAACAGGTCGATTGGAACCGATGCAGAATCATACAAAGCAAAGAAAAAACTTTATAAAACCAGAGATGTTAAATGCATCTCAAACATCGAGTAATCGGACTGCTGATGTCGATCAAGTAATTCAAAAGATTGTTTCTAGCAATTTGCAAGAAAGTCCAAAAGCAAATGATTTGACAGACGAGATTCCCTCTTCAGAACAAGTAGTCGACGATTACATTGCCAATATTATTCGCAGTCAAAATAAATAAAAGGAACATTTTATATTTTGTTCCTTTTTTCTTTTCGTAACTGTTTTGCTTTTTGGCGTTCCAACTCAATCTGTTCTTCGGGGATATTGGGATTATCCTTTGGAAGAATTCTAGGGCTTTTGAAGTGTTTGACACGAGATACTTCCTGGTGTATTTTTTCGATATCCTCTTTTTCAATTGGAATTGGTAATTGCCAAACGATGTACTGTTCGGGATCGCGGTAAAATATCTGTAAGGTACTCAATTCTAGATTGCCATCTTGCGTACCTTTTATCATCACATAATTTCTTAGAATTTCCTTTTGCGAAAGTTTTTTGAGTTCTAGGATTGCATTTAATAATTCTTCCTGCATGCCTTTTGTTGGAAACACTTCTTTGCCCATAGAAGATCGTAAGCGTTTCATTAATTCTTCACGTTCCTGGTTCATAAGTGCTTGTCTAGTTGGAATGTCGCATCCTTCTTGATTATTTTCTAGATTAATACAGTGAACAAAAGTATACGGACTTTCTCCTTCTTTTACACCAGTATTTAAATAAGTAACCAAATCTTCTGGTGATGAAAAAACAATTTCGCAAGAAGCAGCTTCGGGAGAATCCGGCTCAATTTTCTCTAAGTCATTGTCTATCATATCGCTATACCAATCTAAAGCCTGGTACGTTATCAAAGGTCTTACGTGAAGCAGAGCACCATCTTTATATTGATAAGCCGTTTCTTGAAATATTTTTCCACCTATGACACTTAAATACGGTTTTTCATAATCGTAAATTTGGTTGGTAAAGCGATACTTTTCTCCAAATTCTCTTTCGATATGTTCAGGAATAGATGAATAAGGAAACTGACTGGCACGAGAATCAGTCAAATAAGCATTCACATACGGTTGATTTTTAGTTAATTTGCCATGATATAACAACGAACCATTTCCATATAAGCGAAAGTGATTGCAATATCCTATCATAGTTTGGATACAATCATTTCCAATATATTCAGGACGAATTCGGAAAAGCGTTTCTTCTAATTTCATGTTTCTCGTCTCCCTCTTTTTAATGTATAAACTGTGCTTTTTTCATCTAACAATATCTTGCCAACTTCTTCCCAACCATGACGCCAATCGGTACCGGCGCGAATTACATTTCGTTTTGCTAATTCTTCTTCAGTAACATCACGATTATGATAAGATGGAAATAAAATTTGAACAGTGTTATTCGCATTCAGATTTTTTAATAAATCATCAATTTGAACGTCGGCATGAATTAAATGTTTCGCACTTGTAAAAATATAGTTTCCTGGATGAATGTCAGGTAACGTGCTTCTTAGATAGTTGTACTTATCTTGAAATAATTTTCCCGATCCTTCTAAATCAAAAGGATTGACGCAAGAAGATAAGAAGAAGATTTCGTATTTTTCTCGTAAAGCCGCAATCGTCTCTTGCGCTCCTGGTAACAATTTGGCAGTTTCATAAAGATTTCTTTTTCGAACGAACTCTTGGAACTCCTGAAACTGTTCTTTTGGGATGGTTACTTCATCGATAAAGTAATCTGTAAAGTCGTCGATTTGGTACGTTGTTCCTAAGAAGTCGTTGACGGCATCTAAAAATCCTTCAAAGCAAATGACTTCATCGACATCTAATAATAAGTTTGGTTTTTGAATCATTTTTTTCTCCTATAATAGATGTTTCCTGTTCTCGTATCGATTGTTTTCTGAATACCTGGATATTGTTGGTCTAATTGTTCTTGATACTTACTAACTATCCCCTTCATATCTAGCAATGCTTGTTTGATGGTAGCCATCTTTTCTTGAAATTGTGACAGATCTGGAACATAGTGTAAATTTTCTAAATACTCTTCAAAGTTTTTTGTTGCACGGCTTAAGGAGTCAACACCACTATCTAACATGACAGATGTTCGCAATTGTTCCTCTTCTGTTTGTTCTTCTTCCCTTTTAGAAGATTGAATTGTTTTCACAATCTCATCTCTTGCTAGAGATTTTGGTAACCGTTTCGCATCGAATACTAACGTATTTACTTCAATTTCAGGGAACCAGATTCTAGCGCCATATCCGTATTCTAACGCAATCTTATATGGAGAATCCTTGGTTGTGTATACAAAGTTTCCGCTGTAATTGGGAATATATTGAGTCTTATCGACGTAGGAAATCCTATCTGAAAAAGAACGTTCCGTTGGAAGACAAAGATTTTCCGCTGTAAAATCTGCCATCGGATTTAACTTTAAGCGGTCAATTCCTAACTCTTGAATGGCAGTTAAAGTATCAATTATGGTGTCCATCGAATCTTTGTTTACTTGTAAATAAGACACAAAGTAAGGAAGAGAGGAATGTTCTCGTAAGGAACCATCATAAAAGAAATTATAATTTATAAAATCAAAAAACGAAGTATAAGTACCAATCGTATCCATTACTTCTTTATGACTTTGATAAAACTTTTCTGCAGAGCGATTGAAGACCGTTCGTTTTCCTAGAGATGCATCTGTCAATCTTTGTACTTCACTTACCTGATTTCGCTCACTCAAATAGTTTTGCAAGTCACTTTGAAACGTTTCAAAATCAGGGATATGACATAATGTGATTAAGTCTCTTACCCTCATTTCATTGTTTGTTAGTGGTCCTTTTTCTGTTATGATAAATTGATTGATCCAAGCATTGTACCTGTCTTTTGTATTTTCTGTGTTTTCCATATTCTTCTCCTTTTCACAACGAATATCTACTTTTTGCCATTATTATAACACTTCTCCTATTTAATGCAAAGAAAAAACTCCGGGTTTAACAGAGTTCTTTCTTGATTTTGGATTGATTTTTTTCTTTTTGAAATAATCGAATAATCAACCGACTGATTTTTTCATTTTTTTCTCGTACGATTTTCTCTTTGGTCATAACTTTTTTCCTCCTAATTCAACTTCATCAGGAATAATAATCGGTTGTGGTGTTGTCATGCCACTTAATAATTGAATTCGCTTTTGCGTGGCGTCAAAATCGATTCCACTTTCTTGTCCATTCACACGGTTATAGTAACATTTTTTCACGCGTTCTTGTTCCTGTTGAACGGCATTTTCATAACCAGATAACAATTGACTTCGAATGTCAAGACTCGGTTCCGTTTCTATCATTGTTTCAATTTGAGATTGTATTTGCTTCATCTTTTCTTGTGAAAAGTATTGTTCTCTGATTATCTTATGATTTTCATTGTTTCCAACGCGGTTGTTTTCAAATTCTGTGATAATCTTTTGAATCCATTTTGGATCTTTCGAGGTCGAAAGTTCTACTAACATTTCAGATATTTTTTCGATGCCTTTTTTGGCACACCGTTCCCGATTGATTTTTACAATTGGGATGCCAAAATCTTTTGCTGCTTTGACAGATTCTCGGAAATGATATTCTTGTAACTCTTTTTGTTTTAATAACTCTTCTACGATTTCGGGTTGATTTTGATACCTTTTTATCGTTTCATCAATATCTTCGTACTCCTCAATCAACACGATATAATCCGGATTTTTCTTATAAAACTTGGGATTGGAACTTAAATCTCTACGTTCATAGACCAATTCGTTAAAACTGCCTCTCGTTTCATCGACGTATTGATCTGCCGTCATATATGCATTGATGTCGTCGTGTTCTAACAAGTTGAAATCTTTACTATCCGGTGTCGAATTTAAATCCTGATTACCTGCCAATAAAAGCATGTCCTCATCCATTGTTTGAAACCCTAAAATGACAGTTTTGGGATCAATCATAGACAAATTGTTATTGGCAATTAAACTGCAACAGTTACCGTGTGAAACAATTTCAGGAGAATTCCAATATGTAAAATAGTTTTCTTGACTAGTAAAATCCGGTTGATAAGCACCAATCGAAGTGATTATCATCTTAAAATCAGTGTCCGCATCATAAAGTGGAATACCATCTAACAATTGCACGGGTTCTCCTCGTAACTTCCAAACACTTTGATTCAATGACTTTGCAAATTCTTTTCGTAAATCTGCTTCAAATGTCGTAATGTTCATAAACTCTAATTCAAACGGCATCTCCGTCTGAAACATTTCGTACACAGCAATAATCGTATCTGGATTTTCTTCTTTCACAATTGATGAGATGGCCTGGTACATTTCAAATAAATCTTTATTATCCTCAGTTCGTTCGAGTCCTTCCATATGATACTTTTTACAAATCTTGCTAGCAGTTTTCAAATCTAAGCCATACGTGATACCAAGAAGTGCAGATTTTAGTCGGGCGATATCTTTTTTAGAAGATTTCTTTTCTTCTTGAACAATTTGGTTTTGTTCTTGTAAAATTTTAGAGTTCGGCGTACGTAACTCTTTTACTTCTTCTAAGGTACGAACATTCCAGAAACACGGACGAGCATATAAAAATAATAGCGAATCCACTAGATTATCGTCCAAAGTGCCAGCTTCTTGAAGTTGTTTTTCTAATTCTACCGTCAAGTCATCGTAATGATGAAAGCGATTTTGCCAAGAAGTTTCCGGAATTGTATATCCAAGTCTTCGCAAGATGCAGGAAACATAAGGAACGTTGTATTTGGATACTTCCTGTAACCGGCGATACATGATTTTAAATAGTTCTAATTTTTCGTCTGACAGCGATACCAACTGTTCTTGAACAACTCTATCAGTGGACATTGCATCTAACAAATTTCCTAAAAACTCATACTTTGGATTTAAGAGTTTGAAATTCAGTGTTTCATCCAACTCAATATTATGTTCTTTTAATTTTTCATACAGCTTCGTTTGGTATTCATCTAATTGAATCTGAGAGGTTAATTCTGCAATCTTCTCTTTATTGTTGCATCGTTGTGCAAGCCATATCTTTTCTTCTATACTTGGCAATTGTTCTAGGTAAGTATCGATATGTCTATACGTAGGAATTTGGATACCGTAATATTCCGTAACCTCTTCTTTTTCGTTTTCCCATATTTCCTCAATGATTCTTTCTAATCTTCTCATCTCTTCTGTCATACTAATCTTCCCTTACTTTCATTCTATCATTTTATAACTCCTTGTCAATCTAAAACTCATTGCAAACGAAAACTCGGAATAAATTTCCGAGTATCTAATTTACTATTTTAAAATATAACGTCAGTTTTTACGGTTTCAATATTTTTTCATAACTTTTTGTAGCAACTGTTTGGGGTGGTTTTATCGTTTCCAATAAGCTATTGTAATCACCCATCTTAGAACTAATTTGTTTCCAAGATGGATAGGCAATTCCTTCTAATGACTCAATTCCTTGAAATGGATTCCACTTCGTTGGTAAGTCATAGATTGCACAATATTCGGAATCATCTACAAAATGAACTAATTTTGTACCGTTTGCGAACGTTTTGAAGTGTTCGTTTACCTCTACTCTTCCTTGATAATCACTTTGTGGAACATATTTGAATATCGCATCTCGTAATCCTTTCTGATCGAAATCGTATCCGACCGTACTTCGTGTTAAGTCTATAATCGTACGAACGTCAATTTGATCTTGTTCCATGTTGTAAGAAACGTAACTTTTGAAAGTTCCATTGTCTATCATTGTAAATTCTTCTGGATTCTTTAACTTGATTTCTTTGCCGCTTGTTTCGATATAATTTGCAAATACTTTGGACGATGCAACTGTAAAAGTGCCGTCATACCCTTCTCTTACACCAGGTTGCAACAAAGAAGGATGAATTTCCAAATTTCTTGTTTGACAAGAACGGTTTGTAGTTTGGTATCCAGAAGAGTTTCCTTCTCGATTATAATATATTACACAATCATTACCAGGATGCTTTAAAGCGCGTAAAAAATAAGAATGAGAAAGATAAGAATATAACTTACTATGCGATTCTTCTTTCTGGACCTTTTTATCCCATTTACCGATTGGACTGGTCCAATGAATGCTTTCAAACGGCATATTTGCTGAATAAAACTCTTGATATCCTTCGACATATTTTCTAATTTCTGATTGAATTTTTTCAAAGTCACTCATTTTCCCGGGAACAGAAAATTCATATGCATTCTCTTTTCTATGATAATTCATAGTTACCTTTCTTGTGTCACATGATGGAACATCACGTATTACAATTGTCTGAAGAAATGATAGAAATTCTTGGAAATCGAAAGGACGGTCAAACAAACACCATCCATATTTTCCTTCTCTATTTTTGGGTAAAACTCCATAAAAAATCGGTAACCAACCCAGTTGGCGTTCAGTGTCATAAGGGTCCGCCCACCAACAAGTCAAGTCAAACGTTGCATCATTTTCTTTCTTATCTTGTAAATCATTACTTTCCAATACTTCAATTGCTTTTCTTAATGAAGATTCGTATCCATCTTCTGATACGAGGATTTCAGCAAAGTCTGTCCCTCCAACTGTACAAGTAATCCCATTTTTATTCAATAGTTCTTTTATTTCTGGAGCTAGTTCGCTCCTTGCTAACCTAAATATTTTTTTCATACATTCTCCTTTTGTAATCTTTATTCTATCACAAATATTTGAAAAATCTACGTTTTCTAACAAGTTTGTACTATAATATAGTTGGGTGATGGAAATGAAAATATTCACCGATGATGCCTTTTACGTTCAACGTGGTGACATCATCTATTTTAAAAACAGAAGTTTTACCAGAGGAGTTTTTATGAAAATTATTACAAACGATGCTGCATATGTGCAGAAAAACGATATTGCTTATTTGAATCAAACCGATTTAGACATTCCTGCTTCCATTTATTTGAAAACATGTGAAACTGGAACTTTCATCGTTGATGATAGCAATCGTTATGAATTTATTCGATTTAACAAGTCAGATGAGATTCAATTTTTTAAGAATCAAGATTGGATATTAGACTATAATCAAGTCAAAGATAAGACGGAAGACGAATTAATCGAATATTGTGAAAGAATCATTACACAGTACAATGAACTTGCTGAGACATTTAATGCATTGAGTGAACAAGAACAAATGCAAAATACAGAATTAGATATGCAATGTGATTTATTAGCATTTAAACTTTTTTCGCTTCAGGAGTTTATTTTTTACCGGAAAGGATTATTAGAGATACAGTTACCTAGCGAACTGCCAAAGGAAAGTCCTTTCATTATAAGCAGTCGCACTTTTATTAATCCAGATCAAGAATTATCACTTCCTCAAAAAACTAGGGTATTACGTTTAGAGAAAGCGATTCATTCAAAACAATAAAAACCGTACATTTGATACGGTTTTTTGTTGATTTCATGATTTAACCAATGCCAGGTATTAATTTAATATTTTGTTTTCTTGAGATGATATTATACCGTTTGCGGTACAATATGCCAACTACAGACTTTTTAGCTAGAAGTCACTCTAATACATGATATAGTTTTCTATGATAAATTGTATTTTTGAACATAATATTGTATTGCGTTACTTAAAATTGTTTTACCAATTTCTAATCAAAGTTTACAAAATAAAAACCCTTTTCAAAAGGGTTTGTTTCATCATGGTGCCGAATGCCGGGATTGAACTGGCCTCTAGTCATTACCAATGACTTGTTTTACCACTAAACTAAATCGGCATGTACTCCTTTTAAGAGGATAACTTAAAAGGAAGTTTTGATTTCTTTTCTTGTAATACGATGCCTTCGCTTTGGGCATTGTAAATTCTTTTTCTAATGACCATACTGCCACGACGTTTGAATTCATAATTCAAGTAATCGTAATACGTACCAGGAGTGATGATTCCATTCATCTTTAAAATATCGCTACCTGTTTTACCGATAATAGAATCTGCAAAATACGTGCAGTTATTCGTTAATACAAAGTAATGACGGTACAATCCTTTTTTGAATTTGTACAACTTTGCATGCGTCTTCATTACTAATAAACTAGCATAGTCTTTTTGATACGTATTTTCAGAAAAATCGAGTCCTGCTGCTTGATCAGTAACATATTTAGGATACCATGGATCCGTGTTACTTTTCAAGTTATTTATTTGTTTTCTGACGTTTTCTTTTTGTTTTTCATTTAGTTTTAGGCCAAATCCAATTAAAGTTTTTTTACTATGTCCGATACAAAATGGAATATATTCCTCTTTGTTTGTCACTACCAATATACCATCTCCAACGGAAGTAAACAAACGAAAACTCGTGTTGTCGTAATTTCCGTAAGAAATGACCTTTCCTTCAAAATAGATATCGACGTGACCAAACGCATTGAATCCGTGATCTGCCACGTGGATAAAGATTTCCAAATCCGGGCTGGTATCTTCCTTTTTTAATTCGTAGTCCAATTTGGATTCATCTTGATTGTTGACATAACGGTTCAAACTATTTAAAACACTGATAGGAATAAAGGCATCTATAAAAGCCGGTAGAGCCATGCGAAATTTTCGTTTTAATTTATTTTTGTATCTTCTTGGAATCAGTTCTGCGATAAAAGAACGATAGTAACTGACGCCAATTAAAATAAAGTAAATGCCAATGATGGTAAGTAGAAGGCTCAAATTATCGATTGGCGAGGTGATGAATAAAATACCACCAAATAAAAATATGACTCCCATCACGAACTCGCGGTACCTTTTATTCACATTATCGTGTTTTAAAATCCAGTAACTGACAAATTTAATGGCAGCGTTGATGAGTAAATATAAACCAAAACAGATTGGTAACACGGCCATAGCAACTTTTTGAAAAAATAATAAGACGACGGCAATCGTCAAGTTTAATAAAATACGAGACCAACGACTGTTACTCTTTTTCTTACTACTTACATTTTTCATCAAATCGGCTAGTACTAAGCCTAAAAATCCTAATCCCAATATGGTAATGGTCCAGCGATATAGATTCACACCACCGACAATAGCAATGATACCTAGAACTGTAATGACAGTTCCTGAAACTAGGTAGTTTGTCCAAGTTAAATAGCGATCCTTTTTCATACTTCCACCTACAATCGTTATTATACTATCCTATCATGAAATTCATTTTCTTTCAAATCAAAAGACAAGTTAATTTCTTGTCTTTTCAATCATATCTTTATAAATGTTTTTTAATTCTTCTTCGGAAGTACCATCTTCATCGATGCTACCTGTATGAGAAGCAACGACCTCACCATTTTTTACCGCTACTACGGTTGGAAAGTACAGTCTCTTAATCGTTTCGTCTTCTAATCCTTCGTATGCTGGTAAATACTCTTCTAAATGGGATACGATATCGTAATACTCTTCCGTTCCTTCGGTAATAGTTTCAATTTCGTTCGTCTCTGGATTTCGTTCTTTTTCATCGCGAATCGATGTGGCATCAAAGTAGTAGACTTCATCGACTCCTAACTCTGCAGATACGGACATTAAAATAGGAATTATCTCGCGGCAATCAGAATTTTTTGGACTTCCAATATAGATGATACCTGTACCGGAATCTAGTAGTTTTAATACCTCATCCGAAGAGATATATAAAATTGGGTTTTGTTTTGAAATTGTCAGTTCCGGGTATAAATTCCCTTCTTGATCTTTTTTTCCATTCAAACTTTCATATTCGTTTTTAAAACGGAACGCATCTGTCGTATTAGTAGAATCACTGTGATTTTGAATGCTATCGATGTACAGGTAAATACCTGCAAACAGTAAAATCAACACCGTTACAATGATAATACCAAAACTTAAAATGGTTGTGGTTCGCGATCCTCTTCGCATTCGTTCTTCTTCTGACAATTCCGGTTTTTTGTCTTTTTTCTGTGACAAGAATCATCACCACTTTCTATCGTTACACGATTCGTGTTATCTTCAACTGGTGTCCATAGTGGGAATCGAACCCACAGTCTATGGCGTCGGAGGCCATTATTTTATCCAATTAAACTATACGGACAGACAATCTCATTATAACACAAAAACTACTTATGTTGTCCAGTTTGTTTATCATTTTGATGATTTATTGCATCTTTATATAACTCTGATAAGTCATTTTTGATTAAATATTCCGGATCTTGGGATGCCTGTGTCGAAATATGCAAGATATCATCTGCTTTGCGAATTGGTGATAATCCTTCTATGCCACCTACTCCTTGGGCAAATTGTAAAAACTTCGTTTGACTAGATAGCGGTTGGGATTTTAAATCTTCAATCGAAGATAATTTTTCTAATAATGTATATGCGTCAGCAATTTCTAAACGCGATGCGACTTGTAAATTTCTTTGTAAAATTTCTTTGACACGGTCTAATGTCATGATACCTGGAAATAGAGAATTTTCTTCGTCATCTGCGCGCATCTCTCGCGTTGAAAGTTCCGTTTGTACATAGGCAAGCATCTCATCTGGAGTGGTGACGCGACCTACTGCTGATAAAATCAAATCTTCGACGAGACCTTTCTTCATTCTTTCACGATTGTTTTCTTCATAGCAACTTACCTTTTCTTCTATCTCATGATAAATTTCATCGTCTAAAAGAAACGATGCAAATACCGAATAGTTATCGGGATGTACTTCAGTTGACGTTAAAGCATCAATGATTTCTACTTTTCTATTTTTATTCACTCTTAAAAAATCGTCGCCAAAGTCATAAAACAGTTTTGAGTAAACCAATTGGCAATATCCATCTAAACCAGCTTCTTGTACTTCTGTTAAGCCTCTAAAATATTGATAGATTTCACTTGGTTCAAACTCTTCATTACACATATCTTCTATTGTGGCATGAAATAAGTTTTTCAAGCGAAAGTAAGAAGAATCCTTATGCAACTCCGGTTCTTTTCTTTCCAAAGTCTTTAATTCTTCTTCTAAAGACTTTGCTCTTTCTTTAATTTCTTCTTTTTTATAAATGTGATAATCACTATAATCTATTGTATTCGACATATTTCCTCCATTTTTATTTTGATTGTCGTTTTACATCTATTTCTATCATATCATACTTTCTTCGGAAATGGATGTTTTTTACATATTTTTCCATAAGTGCTTGCTTTTATTGTCTATTTACTAGACTTCATATTGGGATAGCATTTTTCTAACATCTCATCTGGGTACCAATAGTCTAACAAGGTATCGATTGGTGTTAACGGTGGAATCTCGTGATTTCGCAAAGTCTGTCTTGCTACGGCAAGTAGTGAGATGAGACAATCCAAGCAGACTAGTACCATTAAAATCTTCGTCAGTCTTTCGCCTACGCGGTATGGAATTTTTTCAATCACTGTGGAAATCTTCGGATACAATACTTTCACAAGTACAATAGAAAACAATCCCCAAACCAGCATGAACGGGAATGTCGTTCGGTCACCGATATTCATAAAATGATGGGAGTAATCCCAAGATATGGTGCCAGTAAACACTTCTTGTAAATAACTCATTCCATATTCGAATGTGCCTCCGATGAGACTGCTAATGACAAACGTTTTCCAAATTGACCTTTTTTTTCGTAATAAAAAGTAGACCATTAAAACGGCACCGATACCGTAAATTGGACTCAATGGACCATAGATTACACCACGTCTTATTTGCCAATAGATGCTCCCGTCTCGCAAGTAATGCGTTACAAAATTTAGAATTTGTTCATAGTAGACACCAAATACACTAGCAATTAAAAATATCCAGAATAATTTATTCCAGCAGAGACCTTGAGCAAATATTCTACTGGGTTCTTTTTCTAATTTGTGATTTTCTTCCATAATTCATCACTTCCTTCAAGAAAAAAGAAGGGGTTCCCTTCTTAAATATTTTCGTTGCGAATTGTATCGATGATGTTCTCTTTCTTTACTTTGCTGGCTTGATACCAAATACTAATCATCACCACTACGAAGACTCCGAAACAAGAAATGATAATTGCTGGTATCGGTAAATGGAAACTGTTTTCGACTAGCATTCCCATATTGCGACTAATCAGGTAGGAAGCAAGAATCCCAACTGGCAAACCATAAAGCAAAGATTTCAAACCAAAGAAGATACTTTCAAACCAGATCATCTTGTTGAATCCTTTTGGTGATAATCCAACACTTCTTAAGACCGCGAATTCTTTCTTTCGTAAGTTGATACTGGTCGTAATCGTATTGAATACACTTGTAACACCGATTAGAGTCACCAACGTCAGTAATCCATAGAATAGAATTTCGATGGCAAGAACCATGTTCTTAGAGTCTCTCATCCGCGCAACATAATTGATATAGTAGATATCTACTGAGTTCGATTTGTCTTTTAAGTACGTATCGATGGAATCCAAATCATCGCCATTTATCATCGCTTCATATACGAATGATACCTGCCCATCTTCCAAGTTCCATATCCGATCGAATTCACTTTCGGATACAAAGACGGTTGGACTGGTAATATAATTTACGAGCATCTCAGGTAATTTGTCAGTAAAATGGAAGTTTTCTAACGTCGTATATTTTTCTAACTCGTCACTTTCCGTGATGTGAACGAGTTCTAACGATAAATCTGAATTTTCTTGATAGTATTTTTTATTGGTTACAAAACGATTGCCATCACTATATTCTAGTGTATTTATATAATTATATAGGATTGGACGTTCATCTTTGATTCCTAACTTTTGGCGATATTCATCGTAAGTTGCCTGGTCTAGTTCGATGACCTTGATACTATCTGCTATGTAGTCAGATGAATCTTCTTCGGCTATGATTTCTTTTGGAGCATCTGGACTTACTAGCAACATCATACTTTTCGTTGTTAAATAATCGGTGACATGCTCATCTTGAATGGCCGTATTGATGACAGAAAGTTCTGCATCTTCCAGCTGATACGTCGAAACAATCAAATCAAAGTTAAGTGTCGCCGTATAAGAATCCACTGTACTAACACCGTAATCTAAATATGTATAAAAGGCAATGAATGTTACGATACTTATGAAAAGAGATATAATTGTGATACGATATTTCTTGCGGTTTCGTTTGATGTTTTTTAATGCCAGTTCGCCTTCTACTCCGAAGATTTTTGTTACCAATTTACTCGTCTTAATTTTTTTCTTATTCAGTTTGATATCATCATTTTGACGAATCACTTCGATTGGTGAAATCTTACTTGCCTGTTTGGCCGGAATCCATGCCGAAATGTAGATTACGGCAATGATAAATAAGATTGGAATTACTACAAACATCGGATACGTCGTCAAAGTGAATGTAAGGGATTCACTTAAAATGCCACTTAGTAAATGATTGATAATCATGATAACAATTCCAATACCAATATATGCACTGATGAGTCCTAGTATGACACCGATGATACCGACGATAGTTGCTTCATAAAATACGGTCCTTCTGATTTGTTTTTTGGTGGCACCGACAGAAGAAAGAAGTCCAAATTGTTTCTTTCGTTCCATGACACTGATGGCGAACGAGTTATAAATTACAATGATGCAGGCCACTGATAGAATCGTCAAAAAGATAACTAGAAACACGCCTAGGAAGTTATTGATGTTGCTGTACTGAGTCGTGCCGTATAGGGAGAGCAAACCGGTATGATAATAGATGTCGTTTTGACTATTCACGTCATTTAAATCTTTCCCTACGTTTTGGGCAAACATTTCAGTTAAATCGTACGTATCTTTCGGATTTTTATATGTTAACATGACACTTAAATGAGACATGCTAGAAGGACTCGTCAATTTCGTAAATACATAGAATCCAGGAGAGGAATAACTTTCTAAATAAGAACGGTTACAGAAACCTACAATCGTATACTCCTGTTTAGTCGTATTGGAAAGAGTTTCTGTGTCGTCATAGAAGTTTTTCCATGGTTGCTCATATCCATCTAACATCCTCGTACCAACTTCTAACGTAATCTTATCTCCGATTTGATAAGTTGGAGTACCTTGATCAAACACATGATTAGAAATGACGATTTCCGTCTCGTTTTCTGGGAGTCTTCCTTCCGTAATCTCAAGATGACTCAAATAAGCATCATCGCCGGCAAAGACGTAATAATACGGTTTTCCTATATTGTCACTTTCTTTAAAAAAAGCTGCTCCCAACTGGCTATAATACTCTACTTCTTTGACATTTTTATTCGAGTTAATACGGTCTACATTGGCGCCAACAAAGTCTTCTATTATGGCATGATAACTACCATTGTTTAGTTCTTCATCGCGAATCAAGGCATCTCTGATGGAGGAGACTAAAAGACCTACTCCTACCATCATCGCCGTCGATAGTACAATTCCAATAATCGATACGATGGTTCTTCGTTTATTTAATTTTAGATGTTTGATTGTCAAACGATTTAAAATGTTCATCTTACTTTACCTTCTCATCACTGATGATTTTACCATCATCGATCGTTATGATACGATCTGCTGCTAAGGCAAGATTGTGATCATGGGTAATCATGATAATCGTCTGTTTGTATTTTTTGTTTGACAATTTTAACAACTCTAAAATTTCTTTGGAAGACTTAGAGTCCAAGTTTCCAGTTGGTTCATCGGCAAGTAATAAGGCAGGATGATTCATGAGTGCTCTTCCGATAGAGACTCTCTGTTGTTGGCCACCAGATAGTTCGTTAGGAAGATGATTGACACGGTTTTTTAAATCTAATGTTTCCAATAGTTCATTTAAATATTTTTTATCTACTTTTTTGCCATCTAGCAAAATTGGTAAGGTGATGTTTTCTTCTACGTTCAATATTGGAATCAAGTTATAAAACTGATAGATTAATCCGACTTGTCTTCTTCTAAAGATTGCCAAATTTTCTTCATTTAAACGATAGACGTCTTCACCATCTACGATAACACGTCCAGAAGTCGGTTTGTCTACTCCACCTAATAAATGTAGCAACGTACTTTTACCGGAACCTGAGGCACCGATAATGGCTACAAACTCTCCTTTTTCGACCGAGAAACTAACGTGATCTAAGGCTTTTACTAAGGTGTTTCCTTTGCCATAGGTTTTGGTTAAATTCTCTACTTTTAAAATTTCCATATGGGTTCTCCTTTCATGAATCCAGTATATCAACAAACTATTACAAGAAAATGACAAAAATGATTACAGTTTTGTCACTTTAATTCTTATAAAATTGGATGGTGAATGTCGTACCTTCTCCTTGCTTACTAGAAACAGAGATGTCTCCTTGTTCTAAGTTGATAATCTTCTTTGACATATTGAGACCGATGCCGATACTTTCTTTGGATGTACTTTTACCACGATAGAATCGTTCGAAAATGTGATGAATATCGCTTTCTGGGATTCCACATCCCGTGTCGCTAATCACAATCTGCGTGTAAATCGGGTTATCTGTGGCCGTAATGGTAATGGTTCCTTTTTCAGTGTGCTCATAAGCATTCTTAATGATATTTAAAAGGGCTTCGACGGTCCAATTATGGTCTAGTTTTGCTGTCAATTTATCTGGAATTTCCATCTTTAATTCCAGTCCTTTCAATTCAATTGGAATCTGAATTGTCTTTACGGCATCTAAAACTAAATCTTTTACTAAGACTTTCTCTTTTTTCAAAGTTACCGTACCACTATCTAACATCGATATTTTTAAAAGTGACGTCACTAACCATTCGATTCGGTCCAACTGGTCACGGTTCTTAGCACACAGTTCTTTTCTCTTTTCCTTAGGTAAATCTTTTTCTAACAGTTCATTTAAAACATTCATACTTGTCAGTGGTGTCTTTAACTGATGAGAGATATCTTGTAAGGTATGTTGTAACTCTTTTTTACTCTGTTGCGATGCATCTTTCGCTTCTCTTAACTTAATCGTCTCTTTGTAAATATCGTTTTTTAGTTTACTGTAGTCCCCTTCTTCATAATCTCTGATATCCAAACTTTCGTTTCCTCTTAAAATCTCACTCATGTAATGGTCGATTTCTTTCAGTTTCTGATGCCGAATCCAATAGTTATGTAAGGCGTATCCTAAAATGACTCCTAATATTAAAAGTAGTACAACTGCATTCCACGTAATCATTTCATTTTTTAGACTGTCGTCCTCGATTAAGTATGGGAGCATTTCTTTTGTAATGCCATAACTTTCCAACTTATCGTAGTCGATTTGAAAAGAGTCTAGTACGGAGTCCATCACTTCACTTTCCAATTCCGGGTGATGTTCCAAAATATTAGTGACAATATAAGCATCGTTTTGCAACAAGAGATCTAGTGTTTTATGATATAAAGTATAATTGATGCCAACAGATGTGAGTAGTAAGAAGCAAAGAATTGCTACAAAAATAATCGTCTTTCTATTCATAGCGATTTCCTAACTTGTAACCGATACCACGCACTGTAACAATAATTTTTGGATTTTGTGGTTCGTCTTCAATTTTCTCTCTAATTCTTCTTACATACACCGTTAAGGCATTATCATTTACATACTCTTCATTGACATCCCAAATATTCGATAATATTTTCTCTCTCGTAAATACGGTCGTTGGATTCAGTGCCAATATTAATAAAATCTTATACTCTAATGCGGTCAAGAAAACATCTTTCCCATCTTTTAACACTTTCATCTTCGTCGTATCAATCGTAATATTTTGAATTTTAATCATACTCTTATCAAGTGAAGAATGAGAAGTTCTTCTTAAGACACTTTTGATACGAGATACTAACTCTTTGGCTTTAAACGGTTTGGTAATGTAGTCATCTGCACCCATATCGAGTCCCATTACGGTACTTACTTCTAAATCATTTGCAGTCAAAAATATGACCGGAATGTCATCTTTTTCTTTAATTTTAGGAAGTGCTTCAAAGCCACTCATACCAGGAAGATTGATATCTAAGAGAAGTAAGTCATAATGATTTTTAGGAATGCTTTCCAAAAAACTTTCTGCATCTTTATATGACGTTAAAGAAAAGCCTTCATCTTCTAAATAATACTTTAATCCTAAACGAATTGATTCATCATCTTCTACTAATGCTAAATTCATGTATATCACCAACTTTATTATACAATAGAAAAAGACGATTTTTTGTTACAAAATCGTCATTTTAAGAAGTTTCCTAATTTTCATTTTCTTTCTCTACTTCAATTGTACTTTTTAATTCTACTTTTAAAAGTTTTTCATAAAATGGTGGACGTTTTCGCAATTGCCACAAGTTGACTCCGTAAAATAGTAAAATCAGAATTCCCGCTAAGGAAGTAATATGGATGTTTCGGAATAGAATGCTAATTAGCAATGGAATTCCAATATAATATGCACCGAGGAACAGAATTCTAGTTAAGAGTGAAATCGGTTTGGTTGGAACGATAGCAATGTTTAAAAATGTTCCTGCTGGTGTCTTGCCACCTCTTAAAAGTGGAATTCCTACATAATACGAAATGATGGCAATATATTTAGTGAAAGAGTATGAGAAAAACACTTCTAAGATGGACCAGAAAATTAAGAACAAGAAGAAATCTAAACCTGCATAAGTAAGTCTTCTTAGAACGGATATTTTCATTCCTTCTTCCCTACTTTTTCGGTCAATTTCTTTTCTAGAAGGTAGAACTTTGGAGACTGGTTTTATGAAGAGTGCGCCTAGGAGGCCTCCTAACGTATTGGTTAAAAGATCATCGATATCAAAGAGGCGATACGGTCTAGGATAAATAAAGTAAAGTCCTGTCAGTTGGGTAATTTCAAAAAACAAACTTAGAAGAAACGTGTACAGCACTACTTTTTTGGTGGAAACGCGAAAGTAATATTTCAAATACATACCAAATGGAATGGTCATGACAATGTTAAACAATACGGTATACACGGCCGGTTCCGTTACAATTTGTAAATACGTCGTTGGATCGTTCCACTGAAATGCGGTCTCTTTTAAAAAGTCCGTTACAAATGAGAATGGGATCAAATTCATCGTTGGTCCGGTCATCGCACTGACACTTTCCATACTTGGAAGTGGTAAAATCGTTAAAAAGTAGATTGTAATCATGTATAAAATGAAGGAGTATACAATTAAGGTTCTGAGTTTATGAATAGAGCCGTAACGATGATATTGATGTAAGATATAGAAAAAAGTAAAAAAGAATGCTATGAATGGGAATAATAGTAATGCTGTTTTAATCGCTTCTAAATAAGTCATGTTTAACGGATGATGAACTTAGTCATCCTTATCTCCTTTCCGTAAAAATGCAATTGCTAAAAAGAAGAGAAATAATAGTGCCATCGGTATGATGAGTGGAAGCCATGTATCGACAAAACTTCGGAACACGGCTTGCCAATTGATTGTTAATAGATTCATTCTTTAATCACATTCTTACTACATAAATACGTTACCAAGAAATATCCGCCATAGATGCAAACTAGGAAGATGGCTGTCATAATGATAGATGGTAACAATTGTTCACTACCGAATGTCGATAGAATAATATTACAGAACATGATTCCAAAAATGGAATGGATGATGGCTAGTAGCAATGGGAATAAGAAGAATATTGCAATCGTTTTAAACAAGGCGCCATTAATCATTCGTTCGTCTGCACCAAGTCTTCGTAACATTTGATATCTTACTTTGTTGTCACTACTTTCTGATAATTCTCGTAGTGCGAGAATGGCCGCACAAGAAATTAGAAATATAATTCCAAGATAAAGACCAATGAATGTTACAAGTCCACCTAGTCCAATCGATGCTTCATAGATCGATAGTTTCGTCGTTGCTGAGAGCGTCGTATTGGGAGCGTATGCTGCATCTCCTGTGGCAATTAAGATGTTTTCGATTTCTTCTCGCTCACCTTTGGTCGATGCTTGATAATTGGCTACTAAAATATTTTCTTCTTGCCAACTATCTGGTAGAAGTCCATCCGGAACGATGAATACTCCCGTATTGATGTGGTTACTAGACATGTAGATAAATCCGTCTATCGTATGATCGTATTTTGGGCGAAGAGTTCTTCCGTTTACTTCTAAGGTTGTTCCCTTTTTTAATGCTTCATTTCTAATCGATACCCAAGAATCAAAATCTGCTACTACGACATATTCATCTTGCTCTAATGTGATTTTCTCTAAATTGTAAAGCTCTGCTAAACGGTTGTAGTCACTAACAGAAAGTAACATTTCGGCATTGTCATACTGTAGATACGGATACATTTCTAACATTGTCTCGTAGGAAGAACCTAAGGTGCTACGAATCGTGATATCGTTTGTCGCGTAGATTGGTATCTCTACGATATCTTTTAAATATGTGTTTGGATCAAATCCCAATCTCGTTAACGTTTCTGAAATACTGACGTAAGAATCTTCTATTTGAGAAGCCGTGTATCCTGATTCTGGTGCTGATGCATCTAGATTCATTTTTTTGTCAATCTGGATATCTGCTGGTGCAAGCGATATTAAATTTGCTGTCATTGAATTTTTGATGGATAACGATGCTGACAAGACACAGATGGTTACGAATAACATCAAACAAATGATAGACATTTGACAAACTGCGGTGTTAATTTTACTACTTACTTGACGTAAAATAAAACTGTTTAGTCCTTTGTAATAAAGGTTCTTCATCGACATGACGATTCGTAACATCAAACCAGATATCGACCAGAATAGCAAGAACGTCGTGATGATTCCAATTGCAATTGGAATATAAATCATACTTCCATTTTGCATATCGTTGACACCGGCTGTTACCATGTAATAGGCATATCCTAAAAAACATGCCGATACGATAAATACAATGGTACAAATAACTGGATTTTTTAATTTTATTTTCTCTGATTTTTTACTGGCATATAGCAAATCTATTAACTTACATTTACCGACGTTAATCGTATTAAAGATCATGACAATTATGTACATGATACTGAAGTATCCGAGCGTTTTAATACAGGCACTTTTTGAAAATACAAACGTGAATTTGGTAAAGTCTGCTTCAAACATATTCGCAACTAAAAGACTCATGAGTTGTGATAACAGTACACCAAGGCCAAGTCCTACTCCTAAGGATACCAATCCGATTAGAAGTGTTTCGATAAATAGAATCATCGAAATTTTTCGTTTGCTCATTCCAAGCGTCAGATAAATACCAAATTCTTTGTTTCGTCGTTTGATTAAAAAACGACTGGCATAGATGATTAAAAATCCTAGAATCAATGAAACAAAGACACTGACTCCCGATAACATATTGGTCATGAGAGTAATGATTTCTCTTGTGGATGCTGTTACATCCATCATGACTGTTTGACTTTCAATTGCATTGAAAACGTAAAATATTGCGACACCAAGAATCAACGTTACAAAGTAGATGGCATAATCTTTGAAACTTTTCTTGATGTTTTTGATGGATAACTTAAAGAGCATCATTTAAATCTCCACCTAACAATGTAACGACATCGATAATCTTATCGAAGAATTCTTTGCGGTTATTTTTGCCCCGATGAATTTCATTGAATACTTTTCCATCTTTGATAAAGATTACGCGAGAAGCATAACTTGCTGTGAACGCGTCATGCGTTACCATTAATATTGTGGCATCCATCTCTTGATTCAATTCTTGGAATCGTTCTAGTAACATTCTAGAAGATTTCGAATCCAATGCCCCAGTCGGTTCATCCGCTAAAATCAGTTTAGGTTCGGTGATGATGGCACGTGCCGATGCAACTCTCTGTTTTTGACCACCACTCATCTGATACGGATACTTTTCTAATACATTCGTGATGTCCAGTTGTTTGGCTACCTTCTTAATCTTTTCATCGATTTTAGAAGGAGCAACATTTTGAATCGATAAGGCAAGGGCAATGTTTTCATATGCCGTTAACGTATCTAGTAGATTAAAATCTTGAAAGATAAATCCTAACTCTTCCCTTCTAAACTTATTTAGGGCATTCCCTTTTAGTTTGGTAATGTCCATACCTGCTACATAGATATGGCCGGATGTAACACGGTCGATAGTTGAAATACAATTTAAAAGTGTCGTTTTACCAGAACCGGATGCACCCATGATGGCAACAAACTCACCTTTCTCTACGGAGAAAGAAATGTTGTCGATGGCTTTGGTCAAAGAAGACCTACTACCATAATACTTTTCAATTTTGTCAATTTTTAAAATTGTTTCCATAATAACTCCTTTCGTAAGTTCATATTACATCAGACAACATTCTTTGTCGTTCGTTCTACCTTACCGTATCTTACATTTTTGAAAGCTATCTTACGACGTCGTAATAGTTTTCTTTGGCAAACGTGATTATAACTTTCGTATACTTTCCTTCTTCGGACTCGATTTCTAGTTTATGTCCTAATTTGTTGCAAAGATTGCTCGCAATAAACAAACCCATGCCGGTTGATTTGGAACGCTTTCTTCCATTCTCGCCCGTAAATGACTTTTGAAATACATTAGGAATGTCGGATGCAGGAATACCAATTCCGTTGTCTTCGATTTCTAGTTTGACCTGATTATCCATGGCAATACCGCGGATTTCAATTCTTTTGATGCCTCGTTCTTTTTGATATTTGATGCTGTTGTTCACAATTTGGTTTAAGATGAACTCTAACCATTTGCTATCGGTATATACCGAGTGATGTAGATTTTTCGTTACGAGTTCAATTTTACTTTCTAAGATGTAATCTTTATTTCTTAAGGCAACCTCTCTGACGACATTGCTTAACTCTACTTCCTTAATCAAATAGTCTTTTTCAGAATTTTCACTTCGTACATAATATAAGATTTGTTCGGTGTAATCTTCCACTCTTTGCATCCAGCGAACTGCTTTCTTAGGAACTTGATCGTTGTGATTGTGGGCAAACAGTAAAAAACTAGAGATGGGAATTTTTACTTCGTGAATCCACATTTCGATGTATTCCTTAAAATCCGTCACTTGTAATTCGTAATTCTTTACGTTCTCTATCATCGATTTATTGATTTCGTACATCGTATCCCACAAGATTTCACCTTCTAAAAAGTTCGGTTTCTTCATCATTTCTAACACTAAGTACTTTTTATCTAATAATTCTGTGTTGCAAACTAGGGTTTTATAAAATGATTTCTTGCGGTAAAAGTCTGACAGCACAATTAAAATACCAAACAACAGAAATAGAAAAAGAATCGCATATAGCAAGGACGAATCTACTTTAAAAGCGATGAGTAATAATACGATAATGATGAGTAAAACAGTATAAAGAAGAATGGATAGCCATTTGTCTTTTAAATAACTCGTGAATTTCATAATAAAATATATCCGATTCCCTTCCTAGTTTCAATCGCATCTTCACAGCCGACATCTTTTAATTTGGTTCTAAGGCGACTGATGTTTACGGTCAGAGCATTGTCGTTAATGTACTCATCATTATTCCAAAGTGTCGTCATTAATTCATCTCGTGTCACAATCTTATTTTGGTGTTGAAGTAGATAACCAAAAATAATCATTTCGTTTTTCGTTAAAATGATTTCTACATCATCTTTCTTAATCGTTCCATTTTGCATGTTAATTTCTAAATCACGGTATTTTGAATCTTCTTTACTTTGAATTCGTTTTAAAACGTTACTGATGCGAAGTAACAAAATCGTCGGATTATAAGGTTTGGTAATGTAGTCATCCGCCCCATAACTCATCGATAGAACTTCATCTACTTCATTGTTGCGAGACGTTAACATGATGACTGGAATATCTGATTTTTTTCGTAAATTCTGCAGTAACATTTCACCATTGATGTATGGAATGTTGATGTCCAATAAAATTAAATCGGCATGAGATGCTAACAACTCTTCTTCGGCATGTTCAAACTCTTTTAACGATTCTGCTTCGTATCCGGAATTTTTTAGAAGTTGGACGAGTTCAGTACACATGTTTTTATCGTCTTCCACCACTACGATTTTTTTCATAAAATCACCTGTTCCTATTATAGCATTCTTCTCCTATTTTGAATGTTACAAGTTTGTAACACAAGTTTTTCTTGATTATTTTGTGCTTTTTCTCATATAATATATCGTTCGAAAGAAGGAATACTATGAACTTAGAAGAAGATTACCGCAAGGCTCAACGAGATGGTACGTTTGAGTTATATGGTTTTTTTGTTTCCAATTTAAAAGAATTAAATGAATTAGAAAGACGAACGGTCAATTTACGATATCAAATTGTCGAACTTTTAATTTCTTATCACCTGCATGAATTAGAAGAAGCAAATCATCTAAAAATATTGGTAAGTAAAGAGGAACTTCCTAATTTTTCTAATTTAGAAAAGAATCCCGTAACATTCAGTGATATCTTTTACTTAGCTGTACATTCTGGAACCATTTCGGAGGAAGACGTCTTAGCGTTAATGAATCGATCTTTTCGGGATGCTCATATTATTCACCCGATGGAATTCATGCATTGTAAGTACGAAACAAATCAAGAATACGATTGGAATCAAGTACTCACTAGAAACAGAGCCATCTCTTTATTCGATAAAGTTCAAAAGGAAGGGTCTCCTAAATACGTCAAACGAAAACAATTACATTAAAAAGGAACTAGTTATTTTCTAGTTCCTTTAAAAATGGTTGAAATGCGGTTGGAATGGCATAATCTCGTTTGACCTCTTCTAAACCTTTCCAAGTCGAAACGTTTTCGTTTTCAGCAAGGCAATCTGGTTTTTCAGACAATTCTACTACGTACGACGTCATATGCCATTTTTGATGTGTAAAAATATGCGTGTATGTCTTTTGTTTTGTAATATTTCTCACTTGAAATTCTTTGTCTTTTAATTTTGTTTCTAGTTCTTTCTTAGAATATTTCCCTTCCATATTTGGAAATTGCCAAAGATTTTGTAAAATTCCTTTTTGCTTTCTTTTTTCAATCCAATACAGATTTTTATATTTTAAAATACAGACGGTATATTCCAGTTCTTTCTTCTCTTTTTTCTCATTTCTAACAGGATAATTCATGTAGTCTTGGTCTTGGTAAGATAGACAAGCATTCTTTAACGGACATTCTTCACAAAGAGGAATTCCGTTTGGAATACAGATTGTCTCTCCTAGTTCCATCAAGCCTTCATTGAAGTCTCCTGCTTCTTTGGGCATAATTTGTTCTAATTCTTTCTTTAACTCTTTTTTAGTCTTCGCATCATCGATATTTCTTTTATCGTGACAAATACGGGATATTACTCGCATGACATTGCCATCCACGCAAGATGTCTTTTCGCCAAAGCAGATAGAAGCAATGGCACTGGCTGTGTACTCGCCAATTCCAGATAACGTGATGATTTCCTCGTATGTACTAGGAAATGTTCCAGCATACTTTTCTTCTATCGTTTGGGCAGCCTTCTTTAAATTTCTAGCACGACTGTAGTATCCTAGTCCTTCCCAAAGTTTTAACAGTTCATCTTCTGGAATAGTGGCTAAAGTATGAATATCTGAAATTCGTTTCATAAAGCGGTCATAATACTTTTTAACGGCTTCGATTCTAGTTTGTTGCAACATAATTTCAGATATCCAAACATGGTACGGATTTTTATCTATTCGCCACGGAAGAATTCGTTTGTTTTTTTGATACCAATGTAGTAACTGATCGATATCATTCTCATTTAATCGTAATTGCTTTTTTACTTTTTGATTCATAACTACCAAACTCCAAGTAGTAATTATACTATAATTCTGTTATTTTTCACAATCCTTGTTGGTAAAATCAAAAATTCCATCCGTAAAGCGATGGATGCTGGGAAGGAATCGTAACACGTGACTTAATTTTTGTAATGCCAGTTCCTTGCCTTTGCATTCTAGCATGATGTCGACGGAATCATAGAAGGGCGCAATTATTTTTAAAAAATCGTAGAAACGAAATGGTTCAAGCCATCTGTTATGGGCTCGAAACGAAGTGGCGCTTTTGGGAGATGAAAAATGCATTTTGGGAATTAAATTCGATTGCTTCCATGTATCTCTAATTTGAGGAAGAAGAATCTCTAATGATTCCTCGCAAGGGTTACACAAGTGATGATGATAATCGAACACAAATGGAACTTTGATTCGCTGACATAGTTCCAATACATCTTTCGTATGAAATGTTCGGTCATCGTTTTCCAAGACGATCATTTTTTGAAGAGATCCTGGGAGATTTTTCCAAGTGTTGATAAATCGTTCGATAGAAGCAGATTTTCCACCTTCGCCGGAGCCGACATGCAAAATCGTACAAGCAGGCAAGTTCATTGCATCAAATGTCTTTTTATTAAATTCTAAGTATCGAATAGAGTTTTCGGTTACGGTTTTCTTCGTACTATTTAAAATACAAAATTGATCAGGATGAGTATCCAGTCGAATTCCATTCTTCTTTACATAATTTCCTATTTCTTGATACAACGTTTGGTATGGTGTAATGTAATCGAATTCTACCTCTTCTTTCGTAGCAAGTGGAATCATATTTTGCGAGAAGCGATAAAAATAAATTCCATGGGCTGTGTTCCATTTTAATACTTTTAATAAATTTTCTAAATTCTTACGAATCATTTGATCCAATTTTTGGTTTCGTTCTTCTACTGATAAAGTCTGATACGTACGATATGTCATAGTGTGAGCATAGCGCAATTCTTGTCTTCCTTCTGGACCTGCGACATATCCTAGACGAACTTTCATATCATCACCTATTGTTATTATGGAAAATCAAAATCGATTTATTCTTATCAATCAAAAAAGAGCGATTACTCGCCCTTTATTTCTTTTTTACATATTGATGAATTTCTTCCTGAATATCTTCAATCGGTCTCATTTTCGCACCATCGTTACATTGCACTTTATGCCAAGATAAATAATCTGCAACATACATTGCTGAATCATAAACTTTTCGCATAAATTCATCATCCCGTTCATGAATATCTTTTGAAATTCCTTCATTGGCCGTTCTTTTATTTCTAATTTCTGTAATCAAATCGTATGGTGCCCATAAGAATATGGTCTCATCTGGTGATGCAATTCCATTTTTATGATATTCATAATCCGTGACGTAGTGTATGAAATCTTCTTTTTCTCTACGATTATCAATTTCTGCCGATTGATAAATGATGCTAGAAGTCGTATAACGATCTAACAAAACTGTCTTTCCTTGTTGATACTCACTTGCCAATTCAGTATGCCATGTGACTGCACGGTCTACTGCATATAAAGAATTAATGAAATATGGAGATAAATTGTGAATCGTTCCATAACTTCCTCTTAAGTATTCTTCTACTAATGCACCTTGCTTTGTCCCATATGTTGGAAAGTGATGAGTGATAACTTGTTCCCCATCTTTGATTAAATTTTCTTTTAACAGACGAAACTGAGTGGTCTTTCCTACACCATCACATGCTCCTTCTATTATAATTAAACGTCCTTGATTCATCCGATAACCCCCACATTACTTTATATTGTATTTTTAGCTTTCTATATCTTTCCTAGCTTTCATTATGATTTTAGCATAAAGAAGATTTTTTTACTATATTTTTAAAAATATTTTCTTTGAATTTGTTTTTTGACTCTTTATAATAGTTACATAGCATGTTACTTTAATTATTCTACATTCATGGGATGTTCAATTTTCATTCTTTTTTGTATGATGAAGGCAGAAAGGAGATTTTATATGGATCAAGGAAAAATCGGTAAATTTATTGCAGATTGCAGAAAACAGAAAAATATGACACAGAAAGACTTCGGTGAAAAGTTAGGTGTCACGGATAAGACAGTATCTAGATGGGAGAACGGGCATTATCTACCAGATATATCTTTGTTTGAAGATATTTGCAACATTTTAGAAATTGAAATATCTGAATTATTACATGGAGAAAAAATTCAAGAAAAAATGGATAAAAACGAAGTCGATAAAACACTAAAAGGACTGGTCCAAGTTTCTGAAAACAAAATTAAGAAAAGGAGCCAGTATGTTATTTTCATTTGTAGTATTATTTTACTACTCATCATTATTGGATTTGGAATTGCGATTTACACTATTTCTAAAAACGAAAGCAGACTCAATTCCAAAATAGTTCCTGGTAGTCAAGTGTATTTCCCAGTTCAGTATGCACAACTAGAAAAAGAAGATGGTTGGACTTGTTACTTTGAAATAGAATACGAATCATCCGAATCAAACAAACCATATTATTATTCTTACAATTGCGAAAACTTCAAATATCCAAAATTAGATGGTTTTGTTTCTTCTGGTACAGAAAGTGACTCTACTGGCACATTTACTTATGAAATACCAGTTAATCATCCAAATTATATTTATCATGAACGTTATAGTGAGGAAGTTCGTCGCATCCAAAGTTATTTTCAAGAACATGAATTTCAAACAGTTATTTCCATGGAAGACTTAAATGAATTAGATTTAGAACTCATCGATAAACAAGAAGTTCTAGACCTATACAATAAGGCAATTTCTTCCAAGAAAATTGGAATTTACGGAAACTATCCTGAAATTGCACCTAGTTATTTATCTGTATCAACTACCAAAAATAATTATACATGGTATTTGGGATATATGAGAGTTGCTGGAAATATTCCGTATATTTATTTAGATGTTAAAATTGGAAATGATTATTTGTCTGACGTCATTCAGAATCAAACTGCAACAGATGAACAAAAAAGTATGTATGAAGCAATTCAAACCATCCGTTCTTATATGTTAGAAAAGCAGACATTTGAATTACCTAGTCAATTTCAAACACTTCAACCATATGCTTTTTTAGAAGAAAACATTGGCGATATTCAACAAATGATACGTTAAAATGTTGCATTTATGTACGTCTAATCCATTTATGATAATTAAAACCCCAAATTGACTATAAAACTCAATTTGGGGTTTGTTATGAATGAATTTATTTTACTTAAACCCTTTTTGGTAAGCCGTCTTTTACAATTACTTTGCTTCGAATACCGGATTGTTTTGAATTTGCAAATTCAATTTCTCTTACCAAATTTTTATAACATGACAACATTTTTTTCATAATGTGCAATTTCTATCAATTTCGCAAATAAAATTGAGGTAAACAAAAAATACAAGTTAAATATTCCTTCGCCTTGTATTCTATTACTATAATTACATCATTGTTTAGTTGCTATTGCGAGTAACTCCCTCATTTTGATTTGTGTTTCACTTTTTGTGGTCTGTAAATCAATAGAAATGATATTGTACTGACCACTTTGTCGATTATTTATAAAACATTTTCTAAACGTTTACCTTATTTTTTCTTTTGTATAGAACAAGCGAATTGACCTTGACGCACTTTTTTCTGTATTTAATAATATTATTAAATATTTTTTTCTTTTATTTTTCCAAATTCCAATCGAACAATAGATGTCATATTCCCCTTTTTTGATTATCATATACCTGTCTCTCCAAGTAATGTTTGAGAAATTCGTCGTTCCGTTTGGACGAAACTCTATTTCTTTTAATTCGGTGTCTGGTATAAATTGACTCTTTTCTGGATTATAAAATTTAGTTGGTTCCAATTGTTCTCCTAGAAGTTTCCATTTTCCTATCAATTCCTTATCATATTGTGGCTCTGTGCTTGCCAGTTTCTTTTTTAAGTCGGTTTCAAATTTAGTTTGATCTGGATTCTCTTTGGTTAAATCATAGGCTTCAATGTAAATATCCAGATCATTATCATTGTAGACCTCTTTGAACGAACCGCGCAATTGAATTTGATTTTGCTTTGCATATTGGATTAGTTTTTGATAAGCATCACTAACACTTCCTTTGGTATGAATGTGTAACATGGTAGGAGGCCTATCATCTATCAATATATCTAAACCTACTCGCTTCATTCTAGAAGTTAAAGCGGCAACATTATGTATTTCTTTATAATCATCTTTTACGGCTCTCCCAATAAAACAAAGAAAATTTTCTTCTTGATAACCAGGTGTGTAACATTCTAATGCTTTTTTTGAAACATTTCTGTAGATTCCTATTTTTTTATCAATTTTAGCAAATTCCTTGTCATAATCATCTCTGCTTTTTAATCGTTTGTATTTTCCAATCATTATGAAGTTCGAATTGGGAATCAGTTCAATTTTTGTTTCTTCTCGCAAGCTGTCCTTTAATTCTTGCAATTTCTTTAATCGATCATTATAATCTGAGATCATATCTAGAATTTGTTGATTTAGTTGTGACTCTTTTGTTGAATATAAAATATCTTTTATTTCTTTTAATGTGAATCCTGCTTCTTGTAGTGTTTTGATTTGTTGAAACGTTTCTACTTGACTTTCCTCATAGAAACGATAACCAGTCAAAGAATTAATCTCTTTTGGTAATAGGACTCCAACTTTCTCGTAGTGTCTCAATGTTTTAATTGTCGTTTTGCATAAATATGAAAATTCTTTGATTTGATACATCTAATATTCCTCCCTTTCTTCCCAAGAATAGCATTACCCTTAAGGGCCGAGTCAATATAAATTTTATTTTTTTTTTATTAAATGCAATTGTCTTTTTTCTTATTTTTTACTATGATACATTCTAAGAAAAGAAGTGATTGAATGCAAGAAGTTGTAATTGGAATTATCTGTCATGATCAAAAAGTGTTGATGATTCAGCGTGCTAAAAAAGATGGTTTGCTAAACTGGGCATTTCCTGGTGGAAAAGTAGAACTAGGTGAAAACAAAGAACAAGCATGTATTCGCGAAGTATACGAAGAAACTGGAATTCATGTTTCTATACAAAAATGTTTAGGTTGTCGCATGCATCCAACTGCACCGATTCGGCTAACTTATTATGTATGTAGTTACGTCAGTGGAGAAATTCAAATTCAAAATCCCAATGAAATTCTAGATATCGATTTTAAAGATTGGAATGAATTTACAAGGGATGTGAAAACCGATGTTTATCCAGCCGTGCACCAGTATATTAAAAAGAATCTCGAAAGGTAAGTTTCGAGAGGTTTCTTAAATTTATCTATTGGCAATTATTTACTTATTGTTTTTCTCTTGTCTTTCTGACGAGATATTGCAAATGTTGTCATTGTATTATCACGGGATACGTTACCATCTTGCTCCGCTTGAATATTGATAGTCATTTCTGCATCGTTAAGTCTCGTTTTCAATTCCTCAAAATTTAGATATTGAAACTGATAAGTAGGCCCATCATATGGTCTATCATCAGGTGATACCTTTTCTGGACAGATTAGAATTATTTTACTTGGATACAAATCCAGAATTTCGTTTGGATTTAAACCACGAACTTCTTCTGGCGAACCTTTGTAAACAACTCGAGCATTGAATGTTGGTTTTTTATAATCACTTAATAACTTTTCAATAATATACCAATGTGCTTCCATAAATTGTTCTGTTATTTGATTACAATCCAAATATTTATCTAATGTATTTACATCGTAAACAATTGATGGGCATGGCTGAACGGATTGATTGGTGATTAGTGTAAATGATTGTTTCTTCATCCTTTGAACAAATATTTCTTTTTCCTCTGGTGATAATAAATCTGATGTCAATTGTGATAACATAATATTTTCCCCTTTAAATTAGGCTATATTATACTATTAAAGCATTTATTTGTCAATTTTTCATGCAGAAAACCAGGAGATGTAACGCTATTTCGTGTATCTTTGTACGTTATTTTTAATCTTTCGATTCGTTTCTATTTTTAAGAAGAAGCACTTTATAAATAAAAAACTAGATTCTTTCGAACCTAGTTAAAATTCTTATGGTGAGCGATATAGGATTCGAACCTATGACCTCTTGCAAGTCAGGCAAGCACTCTAACCAGCTGAGCTAATCGCTCGTTTGTTTTTGAAACAACATCTATATTTTACTATATATTTTAAAAAAAGGAAATAAAAATGTTACAAAGTTTGTACATTTTTTAGTTCTGGTTTATGATTTGATATTTCTATGATGTTATGATATGATATGTTCTCAATTGAGGAGGAAAGAAAATGGCAGAGCAATTCAATTCAATCAATCAAAAAATATCAACTTTTTTTAATGTTGCATTTCAATATTATGGTAAAGAGATATCATTACCTTCTAATCAGTTTTTTCAAATTGATCAATTGTGTAACGAAGAGCAAGAAAGAGAAGGAAAATTTGACTATTGTATCCAGTATGGGTTTCCACAATCTGGAGGTATCTACATGAACTTTTCTTATTTGCAAAAGGAAAATGCCTGCTGTATTACTGGAATTCGTATTTATGCACCGACAGAAGAAGATGATATGACGGTTGCTAACTATTTCTCTAAGTCACAAGGGGATGGAATGGAGATCAAAGTGCAATTTGGAATCGATATGAATACCAAAGAACATGCAACGATTGCAGAGATTGTAACAAATCCAAATGCCATTTTAATGTTAGAAATGGCAAATGATGATTTAAGCAAAGCAGAAATTCTAGGTGACTGTAAAATGCTTGTCCCGATTGATAGCAACCGAATTCCTTGTACGAACAGTACTCCTAAGCCTTATCAGAAAAAATTAGATTAGTTGAATTTGGTAATATAAGAGTAGGCACATCAGTACCTACTCTTATTTATTTTTAAATAGGATTGGCCTTTTTGTAAAATAATTGATTATTCGAATATCTTGTACTATTTAATTTGATTTCATATTCCATTAATTGATCCATTTCATCTGTTATTTTGATTTCTAAATACACAATATCAGCAAAGTTTTTGATGATATCATCATTAACATATTCGTAATAACCATCTTGTTCTGAAATGCTATATGAATATTTATCTAAACAATCGATTAATGAAAAAGTAGTATCCGACTCTATCTGTGAGCGATAAATTAATCTATCTTGGTCATTTAATTTTGCAAGTAATGATATTTCTATCTTTTTGATCAAAAAATCGGTACCATAATATTTGATTCCAATAATATTTAAGATATTTTTCTGTTTACTAAAAACAGCATTTCCTGTTAACCCGAACTGATTTCCACTTCCATTAAATTCATAAATCGTAAACTGATTATAATTATTTATAAAGTAAATCAATAACAGAATTAAAACAACTGCCATACACAAAATGATCATCGACTGAAATTTTTTCATAAATTTGTCTCCTTTTTATTTCATTCTGGTTCTTCTATTAAATTTTTATGATATGCATTTATATTACTCAATGACAAACTCGGCTGCTATATAGAATTCTGGTTCTTGTACACTATCGAATTCAAAGAATACTTCTTTTATGATTCTATACTCCCCTGGTGTTAGTTTTCCATATCCATATTCCCAATTTAAGTCGATTTCATCTTTTGATTTTGGATTTACTCCCCAAAGTGGTTCATTAAAATATAGTTCCACATTTATTTTGTGCCACTTATCATCCTTTTTAACTTCAATTTCATATACTTCATCATAACGTAGTAATTTATCACTATTATTTTCTAAAACTAATGTGGCACCTGTATTTTTTAGAGTTTCTTCTTTTACGAAAAAAGAAACATCATCAGGATTGCTAATTTTAATATCTGATATGCCAGTATTACTTACTTGACATCCCGTAACTCCCAATATAACTCCTAATAAGAAAACTGTTAAAATTAATTTTTTCATATTGTCCTTCCTCCATATCTAATACAACTAAGAGAGATTCTAACATTGTTATTTTTGAGAACATACATTTTCATAATTCATTTGCGACGGACCAATATACACATCTTTATTACCTTCCATCGTATTACATTGTACAACCGTTAATCCATGATTCGTTATCTTATGTTCTTGCAAATCTTGATAAACAACTGTCCCACCATCGTATGCATAAGCCACAGCTGATAGTTTATTTGTAATTTTGTTTAAAACTGAATCAATGGTTTCCATATCTTTTGATAAATATCTTTTTAAGGATATATTTTGATTGTTATCAATCAAATTAATTTCAGAAATACACGCCAAATATATCGTTTGATTCCCCTCTTCATAATACTTTGTATAAATTTCTTCCGAACAATTCAAAACTTCTTTCGTTTCGATTCTAAAATCATTTCCATCCAACTCCAATTTCTTTTCTGTGCAAGCGGTAGTACAAACACATACCATAATAACAAAAATCAGAAAAAACTTCCTTTGTTTCATCATTTACTCTCCTCTTCTACAATCAATATAACATTTATTCCATGAAAAAACACTCTACAATTAGTAGAATGCCCTAATTTATAATTTCTCTTAAGTAATTTATATACATAGCGTAATCTTTTTTCGTATTGCATTTTTCCAAATTACAGTCTTTTTTATCGATAATATCTAACTTTTCTAAAACTTCACTTTTTCCATTTTGAATCTTTTCATAAAAAATATTATTAGAATTTATATTAGCAAAAACGGTTTCAATTTGATTATCTTTTGTATCTTGAATCGTAATATTGAAAGAGACTATGTCAATCATGCTCGTTGTAGTATCGTTTAGCATATTCGTATACATTTCGTCCTTTTCTTCATAACCCAATTCTTTTAATTTATCTGTGTTAATATCTTTTGGGTTGATTTCCTGCTCCTCGGTTGCTTTAGGAACTGTTTCAGGAAAAATATTGTCATTGCTGTATTGATTCTCAATTTTCAATAGGAAAACGTCTTGACCATCATCTTCATAATTGATTTCTAAATATATTAGGTTATTTGGCATTTGATTTAAGTGATATTCCTCATAACCCGTTTTTTCTTCGATATAATAATTATCATTTTGTCCTTCCAAAATTATATTCTTGTTATCGCTGGTACCATAATAGAGAACTATATTTTCAATGCTTTTTTCTTCTTTTAAATTGATTTTACTAAAGCTCAATATATTCATTTTATTGGTAATTAATAATGTGGAGTTTAGTTCGTCAACAACGTCATTCTCATCAGTCAAAGAAATTGTATATGCTTTAACAGAATTTTTAATAAATATCAAATATATTACTATCATTCCAATCACTACAAAGATAAGAGTAAACGTCGATATCATATGAAGTCTTTTTTTATATAAATTATAGTTATTTTCGTATTCTGATATAAAGTTTTCTCTTATTTGGTTTTCATTTTTCTTTGTTTTGAACTCGCCATACATCAACTCTTCTATACTGACATCGAAAATACTTGCTAATTCTTTTAAAATATTAGGATTATTCGGAAAAGAAATACCGCGTTCCCATTTAGAAATATTTTTATCACTATAGTGAATCAATTCTCCCAATTCCTGTTGGGTTAATTTTTTTTGCTTGCGAAGTTCACATAAAAATTTTCCTCTTTTTTCATCCTCAGTCATAGTACCACCTCATATTTGATAACTCTATTATAATATAAGTTGTTATAGGCTACTATTCTTTTTTCTTTATAAAAGTAAACTCCAACTGATTATGATTCAATTGGAGTCATTCGAATGATTCTCTTTTATGAATGGGTAGAATTAGTTACTAGATATTTTGCTTGGTTTGTGACGCCAATTTTTATATACTTCGATTAAGTCAGCATCGTTTTGATTAGACGGCAATTGATTGATATCAAAAAACTTCATCTCTTTAGATTCGGAATCCCACTCTATTTTACCTTTGTAGTTTTTAACGCAATACAACTTCATCATACGATAATGCCCGTCTTTCCTTAGGTGATAAACTTCTAATTTGTTCTAATTTGTTCATAACTGACTCCTTTTCTGCTAAATTATTTTAAGATTTCATAGTCTCTTCGATTTTTTTAATATCCTCTATTCGCAGCACATTTGGATTGTAAGAAATATTCAAAATCAATTTTTGTTCTGCCGATGTGGCATCATCAATATAATTATAATTGCTATCTACTTTCTCAATCCCATCCATTTCAAATAGTCTGTCCATTGCGGATGCGATACAAATTTCACAACAAGGTTCTTTCTTTATAATTTGATAGTTTTTTGTTGGTTCGGGAGAATGTTTATCAAATGCCAAAAGAGATGGTGTTTTTATTAGATTTAAAAACAGCGTGATTTCCATTTTAATTACTTTACTCTGTATTTTTTTTGAATCGTATTTCACATCAATTTCTAGATACTGTTCATTTTCTATTTTTACTTCTGAAACTCCATTTAAAGACAAAAGATAATCTTTTAAATCTTTATGACCAAAACTAGAAAGTATAATTGTTAATTCTGACATTTTTATGTTCACCATGCTTTTAAAACATTTCTTTTTATAAACCTTTCATTCAAAAGGATAAAATCAATATGGTGTCCACGGGCAGAATCGAACTGCCGACCTACCGCTTAGGAGGCGGTCGCTCTATCCTACTGAGCTACGCAGACAAAAGACATATTTATTATACTTCATTTTAGGCAAAGAAAAAAGAGCATTTTGCTCTAATCTACTAAAACCGTATCTTTTAATAATACCAAATTGGCATCCATATTTTGATATTCTCTTAACAGAAGAGGATCGTCATCGATGACGATAATCACTTCATCTCGCTTGATAAAAGAAGATACGAACTCTTTCTTTAACTCTATCGTGTGTTTTGGATAAGTTTCTTTCGAAAGGATATGTCTATGTTCTGGAGCGAAGAACGGTGCATATCGATCTAACCATTTCTCTTTTTCTTCTATATTTTTATCTTTTCGACATACGGATAAAATATGCAATTCTATATTTGGAAACGTCGATATTTCTTTTAATTTTTGAATGCTTGTTAAGAGTGGTCTTTTATCTAGAAAATGATCAGCATCTCCTACATCATAATCTGCTATGACACCATCCATGTCTACAAACATAATACATTTTTTGTCTTGGTACTTCGCTAACAATTCTTTTAAATGCATATTACTTACCAAAGTTTACCAATAAACAGATTAAGAACGTTGCTGCTGCTGAAAATTGATAACGAACTGAATAACATTTTTCATATAATGCGACCAAATCATCTACTACGTCGACAATCCAACTTTCCATGTATTTTGGAACCGTTTTACAAATTGGGAACATATGACTTAAGATGATATCTTCTTGCTTTTTGGTTAAATCAAAATATTTTTTTGCATTGTCTAATGCAAACTGTGGATGGCTATATAATACATTGAATCGTTCTTTACGATTGCTGTAAGTATTTTCATTTTCAAAAAAGAAATCATGTAACAATGCTGCTCTTGCTACTTCGTCCGGAGATAAAGATAATAATTTCGTTATCTTATAGGAATAATAAGACACACGAAGACAGTGGTCATAACGATTCAAACCGTGATGGGCCACATTCTTTAAACTCTGAAACTCTTCATTATCTAATATATCTTTTACCAGCTTGTAATAATCCTGGTCTTTCTTCTCATTTATATTCATATCTACACTCCTGATACTACTTAACGACAAGTAACAGTATATCACACTTTTTTTAATTACGCAAATTTTATAAAAGAGGGCCCTGCCCTCCATCTATTTCCACGTTACTGATGTAACGGCTAATATAGTTTATGCAGGGTTTGTTTGAAATAATCTTTTTTTCACTAAAAAACGTATAGTTCCGTCTACAGCAGTTGAAAAATAAGTTGAATTTGCTAGGCACCATAGGTTTACCCATAAATATTATATTACAACAATTCATATTCTCTAGCAATTACTCTATCATCTGAGCAGTATTTTATTACATACTTATTATCTTGCTTGCAAATTATTATTCCTATCGTTTTATCTTGATTTATCTTTTTTAAATTTTTATCTATATAATTCATATATACTTGTATTTGACCAATATGCTCCTTTTTTAGTTCCGTTACTTTTAACTCAACAACAACATAACAATTATATTCTATATTAAACAATAATAAATCAATATAGTTAAAACTGTTTCCTACTCTAATCTTATATTCACTTCCTATAAAAGAAAATGAATTACCAAGTTCTTTCATAAATGATTCCATGTCTTCTAAAATTAATTTTTGCAATACTTTTTCTGATATAAATTCGTAATTGGAATGATTTCTAATTATTATAGGATTTTTTACAAAGTCAATTATATTTGATTCCTTATTAGTTATTAATTTGTTTTTTGTTTCTTTTGGTAATCTCTTATACTCATCTAATTTAATTATTTCTTCTAATTGTCTTTTAGATAGATTTCTTTTAATAATTTGATCAATATAATAATTTATCTCATTATCATCATTTAACGGAAAAAGAAGTCTGTAATGAGACATTGTTAATTGTGCACCCAGTGGGTGCACTTTTGCAAATAAGTATAATTTTCTAATATCATACAAATATCTAACACTATATTTTTTACCAATGTCTTTTGTAAGTTTTGCAGAATATTCTTTCATTATTCCTTCGCCATAACTATTTCCTGCCTCTAACAAAAGCTTACCAACATTATAATATTTTTGAAGTTCATATTTATTCTTACTATAATCTTTTATTTTTTTATTTACTTCATTATCTAGAAGTTCTTTCTTAATTTCGTTATAATAATTCATATCTATTCCTTTCTATGATAAGTATGTTTCTATTTCTAATTTATTATTTTTAATCTTAAACATAATACTACCATCTTGATCTGTTCTATATATTTGACTATCAATTAAATTATTTAAAACACTATCGTTAGGATGCCCGTAAAGATTATTCTTTCCAGCACTGATGACAGAATACTTTGGCTTAATTTCGTTTATAAAACTTTTACTAGAACTTGTCTTACTTCCATGATGTCCTACTTTTAATACGTCGATATCTGTTAAATTATATTTTTCTATTAAATCTTGTTCCACTTCTGCTCTAGCATCTCCCATAAATAGAAACTTATAATTATTTATTTCAGTATAAATAACACTGGAATTATCATTCTCATTTCCATAATCTTTATGATTTAAAAAATATAATTTATTGTCACTTATATTTAATTCTTTAATACATGAGTAATATGGTATTTTCTTTTTATTTAAAAATTCGATTAACTCTTGTTCTAACTCATCAAAAGCACCACAATTAAAGATTACTTTTTCAATTTTAAAATCATGAACGAAATGAATTGCTCCACCAATATGATCGTAATCGCCATGAGTTATGATTAAGTAATCTATCTTTGATATTCCTAACGAACGAAAAAACGGAATCAGTTTGTTTGATACCAGTTGTTTGGTGCGACTTTCTTCTATCGTTCCGATTCCCATTATGCCACCCGTATCGATTAAAATCGTTTTATGGTCCATCCGAATTAAAGTAGCATCTCCTTGCCCAACATCTAAATAAAATACATCCTGTCTAGGCAGCAAATTAGGTATTAGGTAATGTAAGAGAGCAAACGATAAAATAGGAACTATGTACTTCCATTTCCTTTTTATGACTCCCAGTAAAAATACGGCCATGCAAAGATAACAAAGAATTAAGAAATAAACAGGTAATTTGGCAAACGTTATTTTTAAAAATGAAGTGTCGCTCAAGAATTTCGCAATTGCTGTCAAGCCATCAAAATACGGGTTTAGTACAAATTGAAACGGAATTACCGTATTGAGTAACACTCCGATAAATCCTAACCTAATTGCATAGAGGATAAATGGTTGAATGAAAAAGAGAATCGGATGAAAATAGAAGTTTTGCGATATAAATATTGGTAACGTCATAATATTTAAAAGATACGATATTACAATTGGATTGTAGATACGGTTTTGAATGAGGATGACTAAAGTACCATAGATTATGCCGATATAGAAAAACGTACTTGTAAACAGAATATTCGGTTCTAGAATCACTCGAAATAGCAACGTCAAATATAAACTTTTTGAAAAGGATAGATGATGAGTTCTTAAATAGAATAAAAAGAGCAAGGCTAAAACTTTTGGGGCAAAGTTCGTAGTGAGTGCTAGCAATAAAAGCATACACAAATACCATTTTTTCTTTTTTCTTATTGGACGTAAAAGAAGACTGTACATACTAAAAAATGGAGCCCAATTTACCTCTTGAAATGAATCCGGTAACTTTTGCGAATTTAAAAAGAAATAAGCATCCGTGTATTCACACTCGTACTTGTGAAACCAACGATATAGATAGGAACGCCATGTCGACTTTACCTTTTGGTATGAGATGAGTTCCATCGTATAAAACTTACCTTCTCTATTAGCATACTCTTTGTAAGAGAACAAGTTCGGATACGTTTGATTGGTGAGTTCTTTTAAAGTTCCTGTGACTTGTAATTTATCTCCTACAGAAATCAGTTTTTGAAATATTTCTCGGTCTTCTTCTGTTTCCAGACTTCCATAAATTGTAAGTGGTTCTTTTGCTACTGCTTCTATCGTTACCTGATTATCTTGGATCTGGTAAGACTCTACCGTAACTGTTAATGTAACGTCGCCTTTCCGGTAATTACTTTGTTTAGGACTCAATTTATGATAGATTCCGTATCCAAACGCTATGACACTTAAAACAATCAGTATGATTTTAGACTGTAATATAGTCTCTAATCGATTCAAAGATGGCATCTCCAATTCCCGATACGTTTTTGATGTCTTCAATCGTTTGGAATGTTCCAGTTGTCGTACGATATTCGATGATACTAGTTGCTTTTGCTTCGCCAATGCCTGGGATACCCATCAATTCTTCTTTACTTGCTTGATTGATATTCACTTTTCCCGTTGACGTCGATTGATTATTCGATTCTTCCGTCGAGGTACTTGGTGTTATCGTACACTCGCCATTTAAAAGAATCTCGCCTGGCCCACACAGCAAATCTGGATTTTCTTTTACTGTTCGGTCTTTGATTTCTTGGACCTCTTCTTTACTATAAATAATGATGACCATTTCATCCGTCACTTTTTTACTCAAATTGGTAAGTGAAGTGTCGGCATTGTTCGTAAGTCCTCCTGCTAAAAGAATGACATCAGAAAGACGCATGTTGTCTTCTACCGCATACGTTCCTGGATTTACAACCTCCCCTTTGACATCGACCATCCACCCTTCTTCGCGGATCACAGTTTCACTTGTCGGAGTTGGAGTGATGGCGAGCGGAGATTTTTGTATCTCTTGTTGTGAATCCTCTATGATAGATGCTTCTTCTCGTAACGATAAAAATCCAAATATGGCAACGATGATGATTGTGACTACTATTAGTATCACTGCAATTTTTTTACCATGTGTTTCCAATAGTTCAAACCAATTTCTCTCCATAAAAAAATAACCTCCCATAGAGATTATTTTCCGTTTGGCGCTAATTTTTTTGTTTTTTTCATATTTTGTTTCATTTCTTTTTCTCGTTCGTTTACATTTTCGATATTGACTCGTTGAACAATTGCTAATGCTGACAACGTACAAATCGTATAACTACCACCGTATGATAAAAACGGAAGTGGAATTCCCGTCATCGGTAACCAGCCGAAAATTCCCAGTAAATTGACGACGATATGTATTAAGAAATAAACTGCAATTCCATAGCAAAGCATTGCACCACGATCCGTTTTGCTATCTTTTCCAATCTTGACGATGCGGCCGATTAGTAAGAAATACAGTAAGAGAATCACACCTGCTCCGACAAGTCCTAATTCTTCCATAATAATACAAAAGATAAAGTCCGTATATGCTTCTGGCAAATACAAATTCTTTTGAATACTGTTTCCTAATCCTAAACCAAATAATCCGCCATTATTGATGGCAATATATCCGTTACATAGTTGGTTTCCTTGATCGTAGAAGTTTTCACTACTGCATGGATTGGACATTGACATAAAAATTCTTTCTCGTTGATGTTCTTCTAAAAAACTAAACTTAGTCGTTACACCGATTAGGATGATCATTACCACTAAAAAGAATAACAACATACCAATCTGTTTCTTTATCTTTTTGCTAATTGGGGATGCAAAGAACATGTACATGGCAATAAATGAAAAAATCAATGCCGTTCCTAAATCTGGTTGAAACATAATCAAGAAAAAGAATACGACGGCAACGATAACTGGGAAAAATACAAACATGTACTGTTCTAAGTTTTCTTTCTTTTTCGTATCGTAGTAGGACGCCATCCATACGATTAGAATGACTTTTGCAAATTCACTCGGTTGAAATAAGAAAGGACCTAAGTCATACCATCCTAAAGTATCGTTACGAACGGTACCAAGTACAAATAATCCAGCAAGCGCTAAGCCAATTCCAATTACGGCAGCCCAGGAGAGTGCTTTATAGGAACTCGTTTTAAACTTTAATATGACGATGGTTGCTACTGCACACACAGCAAGTACCATCAGTTGTCGTTTGAGATATCTGTAAGAGTCACCAGAAGACCGAAATGCAGCAACATTAGATGCCGAGAAAATCATGACAAGGCCGATGGCAATTAAGATGATGGTTATGATTAGCAAAGGTTTATCAATTTTCTTGAACCTTTTTAACACGAATCTCACCTCTATTATTAATCATACCATAAAGATTCCTTCTTTTTAAGTTTTTTTGGTCATTTATAATAGCAAAATGTCAATCTTTGGAATACTTTATATTAGAAATCTAAAAAGGAGGGATATCATGTATTATTATGGTGGTGGGAACAGTTGCAACCAAACACCAATCTACTCTACACCTTGTATGACATATACGAATAACAACTCTTCCTATGCAATTATTTTAGTATTATTTATTTTGTTAGTAATTGTACTTGGTGCCAGAGGCGCACGTTAAGGGATTTTATCCCTTTTCTTTTTGTCATTTTTTTGATATAATCTATTGGCAGGTGGTAGTCTATGTTAAGAACAAGAGATATTTTAGATGAAAAAAATAAAATTCTTCACCAAAAAAGCGAGGAAGTTACTTTCCCACTTAGTAGTGAAGATAGAAAAACGATCGATGAAATGATCGAATATTTAACAAATAGTCAAATTGAGGAACTTGCTAAAAAATACGATTTGCGCCCTGGTATGGGAATGGCAGCAGTACAACTTGGAATTCCAAAACGGTATTTGACGATTGTATATGAAGTTGAAAATGGTTTTGAAACGTACGTCGTTATCAATCCAAAAATTGTCAGTAATTCTGCTGAGATGATCTATGTCGAAGATGGTGAAGGATGCCTTTCTGTCAATCGTGAAGTGGATGGAATTGTCCCTCGTTATGCTAGAGTTACCGTAGAAGGATACGATATGGATGGAAATCCGATTCGCATTCGTGCTAGGGAAGAACTTGCTATTGCATTCCAACATGAAATCGATCATTTAAACGGCATCATGTTTACAGACAAAATCGATTCTAAAAATCCATTCAAAGGAAAAGAAAAATATCGGGCCATTTAATGGTTCTTTTTTTTAATAATTTTTATGCCGTAGGAAGCTGAATCGTCACCGTTGTACCGTGACCTTCTTCCGATTGATATTGAATCGTGCCGTTGTGACGCTCGATAATCGTATTGGCAAGGCTTACCCCTATTCCAGTTCCATTTGTTTTCGTCGTATAAAACATTTCTCCACATCTATTAAGCGTTTCTTTACTCATTCCAACACCGTTGTCCTTTACCGTAATCGTCACTTTATTTTTGCTTTTTTTCATCGTGATTTCTAATTTCATCTTGCGGTGTGGTGCACGGGCCTCCATGGCATTTTTCAGTACGTTTACAAATACTTGTTTGAGACGATTATAATCTCCTAAAATATCGATTTCGTCTTTCGATAAAACGATTTTCGTCTCTACTTTTTTCTCTTTTAGAAGCGGTTTTAACTCTCGTAACAGTTCTTCTAGTAACAAGGTGATGTCCATAATTTCAGGTGTGATCTTTATCTTTGTATAATCTAGAAAATCATCCATCAAAACGAGCGTTCTGTTAATTTCATTTTTGATGATTGGGATGTATTTCATCTTTTTTTGATCTGTCGCCCAATCCATCATGTCCAAGTACCCTTTGCACACGGCAATTGGATTTTTAATTTCATGCGTAATTTGAAATAAGGATGCTCGTAAGACTTTCTCTTTTTCTAATTCTTTTAATATCGCATTTAAATCTAAAACGTCATCTCCTTTTTGAATGATCCAAATGATTCCTTCGGTACTTCCATATAAAAGAATCATAGCAAGTAATATTTGTGGAAGTTGAACGATTGGTTTTTCTTGATACGTCGATGCGATACTCACAGTAAATACAAACGTCGTGATGATTAGAAATAATTGAATCAGTTTCTGACCTTGGTATTTTTTTTCTAACCAGATATAAAGCACAAAATAGATAATGGTCGTTAAAATTCCTGCAAATAAGAAACTCGGATAGTTCCATGCCTCATAAATTGCGACGAAAATCGACATCAAAAGAGCAAAGCCTTTTTGACGAAAGTAGTATGCGATTAAAATTGGTAAATTGACAAAGGCAAACTGATAAATTCCGGTTTCAGTAAAATGACCATACTTTAATAATAAGTACAAAGAAGAGGTCAACATCACATATAAAATCAATTCTTCTTCGTTCTTTTCTAAGTTATGGCAATGCATCTTATATACTTGATAAATCAATAATGGTAATAAAATGCATACCATGTTGATTAAAAAACAATCAAAAGCATTCAAAAAAATTCCCTCTTTCCATTGTTATTATAGAAAGAAGGAATGTCAGATTTTGTCGAATTCCGTAGAAGTTCGTTGAATTTCGTAGAAAATCACTATAATTTATGATTTTAAGATTTTAAATCGTCAATGTATTTTTTTAACTGTTTGGATTCTGATCCTAAAATAATTTTCAATTGATTATCAATTTCTACAATCCCTTTGGCACCAAGTTTTTGAATTGCCTCTTTATCTACCTTCGATACATCTTTGACTTCTACTTTAAATCTAGACAGATTGGTCTCTGTCCGAATGATGTTTTCTTTTCCCCCAAGATATTCTAGCAATTTGTTCATCTCTAGATGGGCATCTTTTTTGGTTGCTTTTAAAATTGCTAAAACGATAATTAAGAAAAATACTAATATTATGATATATGTCCAATCCATTTCGATCACCTATTCTAAATTATACTAAATTATTCTATATTTGTAAATTATTTCTGGTATAAATGGCTATAACAATATTTTTAAAAATACATATCCTATATTAGATAATAAATCAAAATTGATTTATATCAGATTCAATTTTAAGTACTTGAAAAGGAGGGAATCTTCATGTGCGACCAAGAAAAAAACACCTGTGAAAACTGCCTAAGTGACATTCTAGAGGTCATTATCAAATTGCAACGTCGTGGTCAAAAATTTGATGATATCAAAGAAGGATGCGATAAACCGTTCTTAGGACCATGTCCATCTATTTGCACTTACAACACGAGACCGATTCGCCTATTCCGTTGCTGCGATGGTGGACTTTGGACACTACCATACGGAACAGATGGCTCAACTAGTAGTGTTTTCCGGGCTGAAAATCTAGACGGTTGCTGTCTAACTTGCCGTATCTTAGCACCATCTACAACAGGCTCTACAGAACCCTACGTTGCCACAAATCAATTCTTTACTATTAACTTGAACTGTGTTGGAGCATTAGAATGTTTGGCAGATACCTACGTCGATGTATGTAGTTAGGTGTTAGCAAAAAAGTCGCTACGGCGACTTTTTATTTGTTTGACTTTTTTATTTTAATCGACACAATTTCATCGATGGGAATCGTATCTTCATCCATTGTCAGAATTGCATTCTCTGTTTTGCCAATAATTCTAGTGTCGTACGTATGGTGGAACGTTTTGATTTGAACATCTACTTTGTAATAGTGATGAATGGAGTCAAAAATCTCTTTTATCTGCTCTTTTACGTCTTGGGTCGTTAAACTCTCTAACGGTTTTAATTCTTTTTCTTTGCGGTCATAATACACTGTTTGATTGTTGCTGATATCTTCTTTCAATGGAATTTTACTAATTTTTGGTAATTTGCTCATCTTAACCTCCTATCTTTACTGTATGCATAGATACGATAAAACAGAATTCATTTTCTAAAACACAGGATAATTTTTTGCAATTTCGGAAATGCTAATAAGGGTGGTTACCATGTATAAAAAAAGAATTAAATGGAATTGGACTCAAATTTTGTGTGTCTTTATTTTTATGATTGTCAGTATTTACAGTATTTATGCAGCTAGACTTTACATCAATCCTAGTTTGGGAAATTTGGCCGTAAAGCAGCTACTCTGGTATGGATTAGGAATCGTCGTTTTTTGGATTCTCACCAAGGTACCTGCCAAATGGATTATCAAAGGAATCTATCCTTTTTATGCCTTCATGATTCTATCTCTCGTTGGACTGTTATTTTTTGGTACAAGCATTAACAATAGCCGCTGCTGGTATGTCATTCCCTACTTAGGTAGCATTGAACCATGCGAATTTATGAAAATCAGTTTGGTTCTGTTATTTGCGAAAGAAATCGATGCATTTAACAAACGTCGGAAAGTTACTTTTAAACAGGAATTTTTCTTTTTGTGTAAGATGGGATTTTATTTACTGTTGCCAGTCGTTCTTACCTTTTTGCAACCAGATACAGGTTCTATCTTTATCTACACTTTCATTGCAGTTGTCATGCTCTTTTGTTCTAAATTAAGTAAGCGCTGGTTTTGGATTATCGGCGGTACTGTCGTCGTGTTACTCGCCATCTTTCTTTACCTATATTTCTTTCAAGAAGAACTGTTCATTCAAATTTTTTCTTCTAATATCTATTATCGCTTGAATCGATTAAAAGATTTTCGCGATGGAACGAGTATGCAACTGGAAAATGCGTTGGTAGCAATCGGTTCTGCTGGGTTATTCGGACATGGTTCTTTACCACTTTATTTTCCAGAACCTGCCACTGACTTTATCTTTTCTGTGTTTGCGAGCAGTGTTGGACTTATCGGAACCGTTCTATTTTTACTTGTATTAGTGGTGTTCGACTACTCCATTTTTAAGATGGCCGAAAAGGGACATGGGATTTCTAAATTTTTATGGATTGGATTGCTGGCAACGATTGCATTTGGACAAATTCAAAACATTGGAATGAACATTGGTCTTTTGCCAATCATGGGAATCACTCTTCCCTTTATCAGTTACGGTGGTTCTTCCTTATTATCCTACAGCATCTCGTTTGGTCTATTTTATGCCATTCAAAAAGAAGTCTGATAAGCATTCTGTCTTGAATACTCTTGGGACTTCTTTTTTGTCTGATTTTGAGAATTTTTTATTTGGTGTGTGCTCTATCTTTTTTCATTTGAATTGCTTCTTCATATACTTGTTTTAGTTGTTTTCCAATGTTTTTAATATCCCGCTCTTTGGCAACTTGATATGCTTCTTCTGTCAAATCTTTCAAATCGTGATTGATGATACGGACAATCTTATCTTCAAATTCATCGATTGTTTTCGCTTTGTAGACGTTTACACCATCTTGAAGCCAGCCATCAAACACGGGAATATCTCGAATTAGCGCTGGTGTTTTCATTGCACATGCCTCAATAATTGGAATACCTTCTGTCTCTTCTAAGGTTGGAAATAGGTACAGATTACAACCACTCAAGGCTTTTTTGATCATTGCTGGTTCGACGTATCCGGCAAATTTCAAATTCGGTAACTTGGTGCGAACCGCTTTTCTGATTTTACTTGGGACTGTATAAAGCGGTGTATACCCAAACCAGATGAATTGATACTCCGGCAATCGTTTGGCAAGTTCTACAAAGTCTAAAATTCCTTTTCGTTCTAGATACAGACCGATGCCTACAATTACTTTATCTTCTGGTTTATAATGGTAATATTTTCGAAACTCTTTGCCACCTTTTTCATCTCGCTTGAAAAATTCTAGTTCAATACCATTGCTAATCGCATAAATTTTTCGATTTAGATGGTATGATTCTAGTAGTTTTTTGGAATACTCTGTCGGAGTAATGATGATGTCTCCTAGTCTATAGCACTTGCATAGCCATTTTTTAAATAACGGTGAAACGAGATTGGAACCGATAAAACTGTTTCTAAAATCTTCTTCTGTGGAATGGGCATGGTAGACGACAGGCACATCTTGCTTTCGTAATTTTTTTGCTAAACGATAACTTTTCAGCAAGTAGAAATTGATATGTGCCACATCATAAGGCTGCTCGTTGGGATCGTTGGTATAGGAAATTTTTGCAGAATCGAGGGCTTTCATTTGATGCTTGATTGCTTTTCCCAAACCACTTTTGGAAATTGCTTTTAAACTTTCAGTATATAATAGAACTTTCATTACTTCATAACTCCTTGCTGGTTTTCAGTTGTTTGAGATTGACCAGTACGAATTGATGTTAACTCACCAGATGACAACATTTCGTTTTTGATTTCATCGACAGTTGGTGCCCAAGGAGCAACGGATTCGTTACTTGGACAAAAGGTTGGTCCAATATTGGTTGCCAACGACTGAGATGAATTGTACGTGCCATTTTGAATCATGTTGTTTTTAATTCTAGCAATACTTTTAGCAAGACCGATAGCACCTTGAGAAATGGTGTCATATCGGATAAAGTTTCCTGAATTATCTCGTACTCCTCCGAGGTTGTTTAAATTATGAAATTTTTCAGAAGTATAATGACCTGTCTCTAGACGTGAGATGGCAATGATGGTTGCGACTTCTTCATCACTCGTAAAACCATATGCCGTTGCCGCTTTATAAATTTCCTGTTCTACATCTGCGGGTGAAGATGATACTTCTAACGGTGTAAATAATCCGGCATTTTGCCAATACACATTGGAAACAGCAGTTTGTACGGATGAGAAGGATGCGGTTGTCATATCTAAATTTTGATGATTGCAAATTTCTTCGATTTGGTTTTCTGTCATACCATATGCATTTTCTAGTAATTCTATGTAGTTTGTCTCAGAAGTACTTACTTCTGCTGTGGCAGAATCATTTTCTGGTATGGATACTGTTACCATATCTTGAGAAGCGGCATCGTACGTGACATCATCTGAACCGATTTCTATCTCATCTGGAATGACTACTGGTTCCGGTTGGACATATTCCTCTTGGTTCATACTTGGAACTGTTTCTATTTGATTTTCTTCCGTCGTGGATAGAGGAATTGCTGACTCTGGCGTAACCTCTTGAGATGTTGTCATTTCTGGGATTTGTTGCAACTCGTCTGATATAGATGGATTACTGGTTTCTACCAATGTTGGATTCTTATCGAGTGCGGCTTTTACCTGAGGAGCGACCATGCCGATGACGGCTCCTGCAAAAACTAAAGAGCCAATAGCAGCAGTTGCTTTGATTGCAGCTGTTTTTAACTTTGCTTGTTTTAGACGAATTTCATTTTTGCGGTCTCTTAAAGCGACTTCCAAGTTAGCAAAATCTGGTCTCTTTAATAATGCCACAGGATTTTCCAATACCACAATTTGACCATCAATTGCAATTTGTTTATAACGAGTATGGTTTCGAAAGCTGTCTGTTATCAATTTGATTTGGTCTTTTCTCCTAGCAATGTCGTTTGCTAGATGTGCAATGAAGACATCATCTGCACGTTTATTTGTTCCGTATCGTGGAATTTCAATTAACAAGTCATCATTTTTTTCAAAATAACGAAGACTTAAGTTGTAGTGGTCGTCTTGACTAATGTAGGTTATGTGCTGCATATTAATTCCCTTGCTTTCTTGTAATCATTATTCTTAGTTCATTATACCATGGACATTGGGAAATGTAAATTTTTTGCATGTTAGGATTTTTATTTTGGGCAAAATAAAAACCTTGATTTCTCAAGGTTAATTTCTAAATGGTGGAGCATAGCGGGATCGAACCGCTGACCTTCTGCGTGCAAAGCAGACGCTCTCCCAGCTGAGCTAATGCCCCAAACCGCTGCATTTTTTTGCTGCATTTTTTCGTTGCATTTTTGATGCATATCTTTTTGCTACAATGTTATTTCTTTTGTTCGAAATCACATCAGCAAATTAATATTACCATGAGACAACAAAAAAAGTCAACTATTAATTGACTTTTTTTTCATATTTTTGTGTTTTTTATGATTTTTACATTATTTTAAAACGTTTTTCAGTACAATTGTCTTGGTACGTGACATTTCTTTTAGAGTAGTCATGACACCTTCGTTACCAATACCAGAGTGTTTCCATCCGCCAAATGGCATCTCGAATGAACGGAAGAAACTTGCTCCATTGATAACTGCTCCTCCTACTTCTAGACGGTTCGCAACATCGAAGGCTTGTTTCATATCTTTTGTAAATACTGCTCCACATAGACCGAAATTAGATTGATTTGCAATTTCGATTGCTTCGTCGATGTCATCAAATCCAATTACTGGGATAACTGGACCAAAGATTTCCATATCTTTTGCAACATCCATATCTCTCGTAACGTTATCTAAAATAGTTGGTTCATAGAAAGCACCGTTTCTTTTTCCACCACAGACGATTGTGGCACCTGCTGCTACTGTATCATTTACTTGCTTTTCAACACGTTTGGCAGCATTTTCGTTAATTAAGCATCCGATTTGAGTTTTTGGATCCATTGGATCACCTTGAACCATACTTGCAATTTTTGCTTTCATACGGTCGATAAACTCTTGTTTTCTAGAATTGTGAATCAGGAATCTCTTACTTGCACAACAAACTTGTCCAGTGTTGTAAAGTCTTCCCCAAACTGCTTCATCAATTAGAAGATCCATATCTCCATCTTCAGCAAAGATTAGGGCATCATTGCCACCTAATTCTAGCATGACATGTGTCAAGTTTTTAGCACAAGTTGCCATCGTTTGCATTCCTGCTCCAGTAGATCCTGTCAAACTTACTAAGGCAACTTTTTTATGTGCGGCTAGGCCTTGTCCTACTGTTAAGCCATCTCCATGTAGAACTTCTACTACACCAGCTGGAACTCCTGCTTTTAATAACAAATAGCCAAGTCTCGTTAGTGTTAATGGGTTGTAAGTAGATGGTTTGATGATGACTGCATTTCCCATCATCAAAGCGCTTGGTACTTTTTGACCAAATAAATCACATGGGAAATTAAATGGGATGATGGCAGCTACGACACCAAGTGGTGCTTGAACTGTAATTTGAATATGATGTTCTTGTCCAGGTTCAACACCAGCTGGAATTGATTCATCATACATATGCTTAGCACGTTCTACAAAAGCCGGTACAGAAATTTGTAAGTTTGCGATTTCTGCTACTGCTTCTGTAATTGGTTTTCCAGTTTCCATACATAGTAATTTTGCCAAGTCATCTTTTTCGTCTAAAACTAATTTAGCAAATTTCATTAAAATTTCGCCACGACGTGCAATTGAATATTTTGCCCATTTTTTCTGAGCCTCATATGCAGTATCTACCGCTAAATCAACATCTATTAATGTAGATGCTGGAATTGTATCAATGATTTCTCCTGTTGCAGGATTTACTACATTTGTAGTTTTCTTGCTAACAGAATCCATCCATTTTTCACCGATTAAATTTTGCATATTGCCTCCTTATTATTCTGAGAATCCAGTAAATGATAACATTAAACCGCCACAAGTATTTGCAGAATGTTCACGATATCCATATTCACCGAATGTAAATACCATGATGAATTTTTTATCGCCAATTACTTTTACGATTTGATCATAAATTTCCTTTTCTCTACCAGCATTGGCAATTCCTAGTCTTCTTCCACCGCAATGTACTAAGAAATAGCTCTTTGCTTCTTTTTTCATCATTTTATTTAAATCTGTTAGAGCCTTGCTATTAGATTCAATTAGTTCATCAACTGTTGCTTCCATTTGAATGACGGCTGTTTTCGTAACCAAATTATTTCCTAAATTCATAACATCGTCTGTGTTATCGGCAGGTGTATTCATATCATCGCCAAACATTGGGTGACGAATTACTGTCAAGTTTCCGATTGGATCTTTAATTCCTAATGGTTTTGTAATAGATGATACTAGCAAATTAGAACCTTTTAAATCAGCAGGGGTACTACCGATCCATTCAGCATATTTGCTAAGAGCTGAAACACCATCGATTTTTGCTAGTGTACGGTTGTTGCGAACTTCTGTAATGACACCATAATGGTCTGTCTCACGGTATTCTCCAGTATAATTTGTCTTGCATTCATTTTTAGCAAAGAAGAATGCTACTGCACAACCATCGCTAAATACTTGATCGTTGCAAATGATTGACCATTTTCCTTCTACTGTATTATCTGCAGCAGAACCGCCGAACATTGGAACGCGTCCAACTACATCTTGAATTCCTTTTAGATATTCTTCCTCTTCTTTTGGACTAGCAACCATATAAAAATATGATGGAATTACTTTTACACCAGCATTTTTAATTGCTTCACGTGCGATTGCTTTTCCGATTTCTCTTGGTGTTCTACTATCTTTTGCACTTCCAGCAACACCTACTGTTAAATCGTCTCCATCGAAAGTCATCATTCCAGAATATCCTGTTTCATTTCCCAAATATCCTGCTCCTGATACTACGATTGCAGCGCTTGAAGTACATCCGATAATCGGCATATCTTTACAAACACTTTTGACTCCTGCAATAATTTCATTTTGATTTTGAACGCATGAAGTAAATAAAAGTCCAACTTTTGGACTTAATCCTTCACTTGCTTTTGTAGCCGTTTCACGGCCAGAATCTGTAGCATTTGCTGCCACACTATAACCAACGTTTGTTTTAAACATAATTAACTCCTTTTCTATCTTCAATTTTATTAAAATGCTTCGCGATAAATTTTTTCGATGTCAGCGACACTTGTCTCTCTAGGATTTCCGCCTGTACAAACATCGTTCATTGCTTTTTCACTAAGCATTGGAATATCTTCTTCTTTTACTCCAACTTCTTTTAGATGTGCTGGAATACCTAGTTTTTGGTTCAATTCTTGAATGGCATTGACTACTTTCATGACGGCATCCATTCCGGTTACTCCGTTCATGTCTAATCCGAATGCACGTCCCATATCGACGAATCGGTCTGGGCATACTTCGCCATTATAACGCATCACGTATGGTAGTAATACGGCATTAGCAAGACCATGTGGGGTATCGTATACTGCACCAAGTTGGTGTGCCATTGAATGAACAATTCCTAAGCCGACGTTTGAGAATCCCATACCAGCAATATATTGGGCAACTCCCATATTGTTAATTGCGTCCATGTCATGTTCCAAAACTGCTTTTGGTAAATTTTGGTAAATCATTGACATTGCTTTTAAGTGGAACATATCCGTCATATCCCATGCTGCTTTGGTAATGTATCCTTCCATTGCGTGGGTTAGTGCATCCATTCCAGTTGCTGATGCTAAACTTGCAGGCATGCTAGCCATTAATTCTGTATCCACAATTGCAACGATTGGAATGTCATGAGGATCTACACAGACCATTTTCTTAACTCTTGTAGGATCCGTAATAACATAATTGATGGTTACCTCTGCCGCAGTTCCAGCAGTTGTTGGAAGTGCAAAAATTGGTAAACATGGATTTTTTGTATTGCAAGCACCGTCTAGTGATACTACATCTGAATATTCTGGGTTTGTCATAATTACCCCAATTGCTTTAGCAGTATCAATTGCGCTTCCGCCACCTATTGCAACGATGCAATCTGCACCCATCTGTTGACATTTTTTGACACCTTCTTGAACCTCTGCAACGGTTGGATTTGGTTTTACATCAGAAAATACTTCATAAGGAATGTAATTGCTGTCTAGTTCTTCTAAAACTTTGTCTACAACTCCAGCAGATACTAAACTAGCGTCTGTTACGACAAGAATCCGTTTAAAGCCTCTGCTTTGTACTTCTGTTGGTAACACCTCCCTTGCGTGTGGTCCAAAATAGCTTGTACCATTTAAAATAATTCTTTGTATAGCCATTTCTATACCCTCCTATTCTTATACTTCTAGTATAACACCTTCCCTTGTCTTTTGCCACTAAAATCGACAAAAAAAGGCTTGAGTCACTCAAACCTTTTGGATAAATTCTAATTCACTTTTTGAAAAGAAATTGATGTTTTTTTATTCATCGTCATAATGGTCTAGAAAATGTGTCATCTGATCTCCTTTGTGGTAAGAAATTAGGGTATTTAAATTTACTTTCTCAACGCTTTTAAAAATGTTGTTTTCGACAAATGGGTTTTGTTCTTTTAAAGATGCGATTAACTGCTTAGTTACTAATCGTTTGGAACTTTTCTCCTCTTTTTCCACTAAATCCGTGAATTTGCAGGCACAATTTAGGAAGTTTAGATGATAGGCATTTTTCCAAGTAATGATGTCCTTTTCATGTACGTAATACAATGGACGAATTAGTTCCATTCCTTCAAAATGGGCACTGTGCAATTTTGGCATCATCGTTTTAAATTCACCGCCAAATAGCATACTCATTAAAATGGTTTCAATTACGTCATCGAAATGATGGCCTAGGGCAATCTTGTTACATCCTAATTCTCGGGCAAAACGATATAGATAGCCCCTACGCATTCGGGCGCAAAGATAGCATGGCTTTTTTGTGATTTCATTTACCGTTTCAAAAATGTTGGAGTCGAAGATATGAATGGGAATTCCTAACTTTTCAGCATTAGAAAGAATAAGTTGACGATTTTCTTTTTTGTAGCCTGGATCCATCACGATAAATTCCAGTTGAATCGGAAATTTGCCATGTTTTGCAAGTTCTTGCATGCATTTGGCTAGTAGGAATGAATCTTTTCCACCGGATATGCATACTGCAACCTTATCCCCTTCTTTTACTAATTCGTAGTCGCTAACTGCTCTCATAAAAGGCGACCATAATGCAGTTCTATATTTTGTTATTAGATCGTGTTCTATTGTTTCTTGTAAATTCATTTTCAGCACCTTCTTTGGCTAATTTTAAAATCAATGTATTTATTTGCTAAAATAGCAAAGACGATTTTAACAGATACAGTTGTAATCGTAAAATATAATACATGTGATTGGGTTATGTAGACTGTCTTCAAAGCATTGGGCACTTTTTGTACAGTTTCTTTGCTATCAGTATTTTATAGTAACGTCAATATTGTGTCAAGAAAAAAGAACTTCATGAGTTCTTTATCGTGATTCTATTTTTGCGATATATGCATTTATTTTACTTGGCCAAGATGGACTTCCGGCATACTTAGGACCGATTGTTTCTGGAGTTGTAAGTCCTTGACTGAAGTATCCTCTTGCTAACATATTAATATAACTCGTTATTCCCTGTTCTAATGATGCATATCGGATGTAGCCAGAACTGCCGCAACTCGGACTTCCCTTGACTCCCCCGACATTATAACAATTTCTTACTAAGCTGCTACACGTTCCATAATCGCATCCGGTTTCATGTAACACAATAGCAACGGCAATATATGGATCCACACCTGTTTCAATACATTTTGTTGCAAATAAATAACCAGTTCCTTTTAAAGTTGATTTTAAACTCTTGTCCAATTGGACTGCCAATTCCTCCATCGTCATACCGCGATACACTTCAACCCTAAAATCTACAATCGGACGCACCGCTTTTATTTTTGTTGCAATACTTCCGCTAGCAGATAGTTTTTGTTCATAATTTCCGGATTCTAAACTTTCTTTAGAAATTGCATTGACCTTTTTGGTAATCCCCATAAAGTCTGTTGCACTCATTAATTCTGCATCTGTTTTTATGGTAAGAATAATTCCTGCCAAGATTAAAAGAACACCAAAACACATGATAACCTGAATTTGATAGGATCGTGAAATTCCTCTCTTCATACATTCCTCCGTGATATGAATCATTATAACATATTTTTTCGTTTCTTGCAAAACACTATGGCTGAGACTCCTTTATCTGAGTAATAATAGATTGATGTTCCGCACTATTTAAAATGTCTATAGGTGCATATTGATTATAGGTATCAGCAATTGTATCGTACTTCAATTTCAAAATTTTTCGAACAGATTCATCAATTTGAGATTCAGATATTTTGCCACTTTTTACTGCATCTGCTACAATTTTTACACAGTTTTTTGATTCCTGCGGCATTAATAAGATATCAACTCCCGCATTGATAGCCATTGTATAGATTTCTTCTTCTGTGTAATTTTGTGTTAGTGCACCCATATCCAATGCGTCTGTGACAACCAATCCTTTATATCCTAATTGTTCTTTTAAAATATCATGAATCATTACTTTTGATAAAGATGCCGGTGTATTATCATTGGTAATATTTGGTATTGCTAAATGGCCTACCATGATTATTGGTACATCATGAGCAATTGCATCTTGAAATGGAATCAGATCAGATGATAGTAGTTCATCCAACGTTTTTGTTACGACTGGCAATGCATAATGAGAGTCTTCTGCCGTATTTCCATGACCTGGGAAGTGCTTATAGACTGGAACAATTTGATGTTGTAGCAAAGCGTCTCCCAGAGCAATTCCCATTTGTGACACTAAAGTAGGATTGCTGCCAAAACTACGTTTACCAATTACTGTATTATCTGGATTGGTCCATATGTCGATGTCTGGTGCAAAATCCATATTAATTCCAAAGACTTTTAATTCCTCAGCCATCACTTTACCAATCTGCCTAGCATAATCAATATTATTGGTCTGACCGATTGCATTCATGTATGGAATATCACTTACTGGATGATCTTCAAGTGCTTTTAACCGTTGCACATTTCCACCTTCTTGATCGATTCCAATCCATAATGGTATGTCATTACTTTTTTTGACTGTTTGAATAAAATTGATAGTGTTTTCATATGTCGTAATATTTTCTTTAAATAGAATAAATCCACCCGGTTTTACAGTTTTTAATGTGTTTTCTAAAGTACTATCTACAGTTGGATTTCGATATGACATAATAATCATTTGACCTATTTTTTCTTCTAAAGTCATCTCATTTAAGATGTGCTCAATTGAATCTTTAGGTTCATTATTCAATGTTACGATATTGGTTTTAACGAGAGTAAATAAGACAACGAATATAATAAGAATCATTACGATTACTGTGATAATCAATGATTTTTTATTCATCACACACTACCCCCACATTTTCATATAAGTCAAGTAAGGTACTCAAATATACTTTGCCGTCGTGAAAGAAAGACTCGTTATTTGGATCGATTGAAATCAGTTCTTCTACATCGACTTTTTCATAATCAACATCAAGTGTGACACTGACTTGATTTTCTGTATTATCAATATTATAGTTATAATAATCGATGCCTAAATATGGAGCATATAAAGTACTCATTTTTGAACGATAATCTTCCAGTGTACTCTCATTCGTACTTGTTAACGATTCAACAGATTTTATTTTTGACACTATTTCTCCCTTGTACCACACATTGTAAGTCGCCGTTACGACATCACTACCAGAAACCATCGTTCTATGACATGTCATTTCTTTTTCACCATTACATCCTGTAAATATCAATGCAGTCATAAATAGTATGATTGATATCCCTATCATTTTTTTCACTTATATCACCCTTTCATTTTCTTTATTTTATCATATTTGTATGGAAAAATATATCAATAAAAAAACCTCTTTAAAGAGGCTGAAATACTAATGGTCGGAAAGACAGGATTTGAACCTGCAACCTCTTGCTCCCGAAGCAAGTGCTCTACCAAGTTAAGCTACTTCCCGATATCACTTTTATAATATAGCACAAGAAAGCAAAATATGTAAATATTTCTTCATTATTTTGAGTCATTTTTAATGTTTTTGGTGAATGATTATATTGGGAGGTGAATTTATCAACTATGAAAAAAAATTACTAGATCAATTTGAAACTATTTCGAAACTAGGATATGTGCGTTCTCAATATAATGGCAGAGGATGCATAGGAAGAACATTCGAATATTTAGTTGGCCTTGATGGCGATAGCTTGGCAGATCCAGACTATCATGGAATCGAAATAAAAACGAAAACGCGTAATAGAAGTTCATATAAGCGATATATTACTTTGTTTAGTTGCATTCCAAATAGTAAAAAGCAAGCCATCGCATCATTATGTGAAAATTATGGATTTTTAAATCCGGAAAGTAATTTGAATGAATTTAATATGGGATTGTATGTTGGGTGGAAAAAGCCGATTTCTGAAAAATATGAAGTGAAATTATGCTTGGATTTGGAAAAAGAAAAACTTTTCTTATTTATTTATGAGAATGGAAAATTCATTGATAAAAGCATAGCTTGGGATCTAGAATACATCAAATTTAAGTTGCTTCATAAACTTCAAAAACTATGCTATGTCATAGCAGATGAGAAAAAAATTCAGGGAGATTCTTTTTATCATTACAATGAAATACATTTTTATTTGTTAAAGTCATTTGACCGTTTTGTATATTTATTAGAACATTGCAAAATAAAAGTCAGCTTTAAAATTGGGAGATTTAAGACAGGAACACGTAAAGGGGAAATATATGATCATGGTACTAGTTTCGATTTACGAGAAGACTATATTGATTATTTATTTGAAGAGTTTCATCCAGAATAGTTTCAAAAATATTATTGATCTAAATTATTTTGAACATTATCGATTGTAAAATCAATTCTATAATGTATTAAAAGAAGTCTATAATTAAGACTTCTTTTAATTTTACATTTATAAAAAACGTAATTTGTTACATAATTGTTACATCAGGGCTTGCAGGCAAAATAAAAACCTTGATTTCTCAAGGTTAAATTCAAACTGGTCGGGAAGACAGGATTTGAACCTGCAACCCCTTGGTCCCAAACCAAGTGCTCTACCAAGTTGAGCCACTTCCCGTTCTGGTGCGTCCGAAGGGATTCGAACCCCTGACCTTTTGGTTCGTAGCCAAACACTCTATCCAGCTGAGCTACGGACGCATTTTGCTACTTAACAAAAAGTTAGGTATTAACAAATAAATAAATGGTGGCTCCGACAGGAATCGAACCTGTGACACAAGGATTTTCAGTCCTTTGCTCTACCGACTGAGCTACGAAGCCATAATGGCGGGGGGGGGGGGGG
>ENA-OOZQ01000048-OOZQ01000048.1-human-gut-metagenome-genome-assembly--contig:-NODE-48-length-99118-cov-3.247933_pt1 | contig 99118 bp, 71 predicted proteins | sample MGYA00241188_ERZ501399 | MGnify/ENA primary metagenome ERZ501399 (study PRJEB25962, sample SAMEA2042658) | human gut metagenome | biome: human gut; feature: human-associated habitat; material: faeces... | reverse complement strand
TGTCCTACCTAGTTTTTATCTAGGTTTTTCAACAGCCCCTTTTTTTATGACTTTCCATTCTTCTACTAAGTTTGATAATGAATATCTACAATTAGCGGGACTGGTAGAAGGTAATGTAATCGCTAAAGAAGTGTAATCTTTAAAATACTTAAAAAATAAAGACGAGGCCTTTTTACCATTTAGATATATTTTTTGAATGGGATAATGTTCCATAATTTCTTTTAAATCGATGGGGACCACATGGTCAATACTTTCATCCGAAGAACCGATAATATCACAAGAAAGAATAACATCATATAAAGCAATTTTATATTTCGCTAATAACTGTTTCTTTTCTTCTATTGAACCATGATAAAAATCTTCATGATAAATTTCACTTAAAACTTTATAAAAGCGATTTTGTGGGTGCATATAATAAAACCCATTTACTCTAGATTTTACGGAGGGAAAGCTTCCTAATATTAAAATTTCAGCATCTAAAGGAAGAAAAGAAGAAAATTCATGCTCCACTCTTTTGATTCCTTTATTCATCGATTTTTCATTGCCTCTTTGATTGCTTTTTGAATAAGAAGCATGTCTTCTTTCTTCACTTTTAGTATTTCTCTATCATAGGTAAATAAGCCATTCGTTTCTTCTTCTACGTCGCTTACTTGCGTATAGATAGAAGCGCTTAAACCTTTTTTAATTAATGGAATGATTTCAGTTAGATATAAATTCTTTATACCTTCTTGAAATTTTTCTTGTGATTTATAAATTCGATAGCCAAAGGTTTTATCTTCTTTAAAGCAATGGCCTTTACATTTATACACATATCCCCCAAATTCCGATAAAATGAGTGGACGATTTTTCATTTTCAATCGTGCTTTTTTAAAATAAATATGATGAGAATCAACATCACTATTTTGCCCAAAGAACCAACCCGATGTCGCGTCAATGATGCGATGAGGTTCTTTTTCTTTAACAGTTTTATAAACTTCATCCGAAGAGAATTGTCCCCATCCTTCATTGAAAATTGTGTAATAAAGAACAGAAGGACAATTATAAAGGAGTGATAGTGTTTCTTCACAATCCTTCATAAAGCATTCTTTCGTTGTTATCGGCATATGCTTTCCTTTGTTTTTCCATTTTTTTAGTCCAATGGTAGGAAGAACTGTATCTTTAAAGAAAGAATACTTCCCATGATTTACCATATCTTGAAAGACAACCATTCCCTCTTTATCACAAAGATAATAAAAATAAAGTGGCTCAATCTTAATATGTTTTCTTAATGTATTAAAACCCAACTCTTTTAATGTACGAATTTCAAAAAGAAAATCATCATAAGAATTGGGGGTTAAATTTCCTTTTTGAAAATAACCTTGATCTAATAAGCCATGGAAGAAATATGGTTTTTTATTTAATAATAAACAGGGCAAATTCCCATCTTTTCCTACTTCAATCGTTCTTAAAGCAAAATAAGAAGTGATAAAATCTTTTTCTCCTTCTAAAGTAAACCGATATAAATAAGGATCTTCTGGTGACCATAAATGAGGAGAAGGAATTTCAATTTCTATTTCATTTTCCGTAAACTTTTTTTCTATCTTTCCATCTTCTAAAAAGATGGTGATTTTTTTATTTTGAATGGAAGTATCTAAAGTTATTTTTATTTGGGTTAACGTCACATCCATTTTGGCACTTTTAAAATAATGAGACGAAACACCTTCTAACCAAACCGTCTTCCATATTCCTGAAGTTTTGGTATACCACATACCATGACTTTTTTCCGTTTGTTTACCATAACCATAGGTCCGGTCTAAATCATCTTTTACAATTAAAACAATTTCGTTATTTTCTTTGATTTTTTTAGCATCAATAACGAAAGAAAAAGGAATATAGCCGCCTTCATGTGTCCCTAATCGTTCATCATTCAAATAAACATCGACAATTTGATCTACCCCATCAAAATGAAGAATATATTGTTCGTTTCCCATATCTTTTGGAATGGAGAAAAAGCGGCGATAAATCAAATATTCACCTTTTTTTAATTCTTTTTTTACCAAAGAATTATCTGACTCTAAAGGATAAGGAACTAAAATCTTCCCATCATAATTAGACGGGATCTCTTTTTCTTTTTGAATGCGATAATCCCATAGTCCATTTAAGCATAAATAAGAATTTCTTTTCCACTGGGGACGAGGATATTCTTCTAAAGGTATTTTATTCATGTTTAATTTCTTCCTTTTCTTTTTTCTCTAAAGAAAATACTTTGATTAATGGTAAGACTGCAAATAGGGTCACTACACTAGCGGCAATAAAAATACTGGGATGAATGGTATACGTATAGCCCGCGGGATAAAGAACATTTTCCATATTGTAATCAAAATTACCCGATACAGAAACCGCACCAATCCAAGGACCAATTAACATAGGAATTAAAACTTGAGAAAACATTTTAATACCTTGAAAGGCCCCCACTTTATCGCTAGGCGTATGATCACGCATTTTCGCGTTAAATATGGCCATAGAACATAAATACCCGGTCATCATGAATAAAGAACCAATAAAAATATAAATAACATTTTGCGTAAAGAAGGTAAATGATAACATCACTAATCCCAGTAAAAGAATTCCTAAAGAAGGAAGAATGGTCTTTTTAAAATGGAAGCGGTCGTAAAGTCTTCCATAGAAGAAAGTAACAATAGCCGCGATTACGATAGCGAAGGCCATAATAAAGACATAGTTATCACCAACAAAGCTCTTATAGTAAGGAATTAAGAAGGTCATAAAAATTTGAATTGCAATTCCAAAAATAGCAAACGCTAGATAAATCCAATATAAAATCGGATTCTTTTTCATCGAACTAATTTTAAATCCATAAAAAATTTGTTGATAATAATGCTCTTCTTTTGATGGGGTGGCGTGACTTTCTTCTAACGTAAAAATACCTAACACACCCGCAAGAATGGTTAACCCGCCCGTAATTAAAAATACAACGGACCAAGAATAATTTTCTTGTAATGGATAAAGCGCTCCAAAAACGACTAAAACTGCTATTAAAGGCATCATAGAATTAATACCTTCTACTTTTCCTCGATTGGTATGATCCGACATATCGGTTAACCACGAATTAAAGCAGGCGTCATTAGCGGTGCTACCAAAGAAGGTCATAATACAATCTAACGTAATGGTTAAAGCTACACCAATCAAAGCACATTTTTCTAATGGAAATACTTTTTGTAAAGTTTCTGTATTTAATAAAGCAAAAGCACAAATACTAATGCCCCATAAAATATAACCAATCCAAATAAACTTCTTTCTCTTTCCTTTTTTATCGCTAAAAGCGCCAACGAATAAAGTGGTTATTGTTGCTACAATTGCGCTTAATGAAACCATTAAAGCGATATGAAAAGGTTTAGCACTAAATTCCATAGAAATAAAATCATTAAAAAGCATATTTTCAACAACCCATGCAATTTGACCCAGTAAAGAAAATAGCACTAATGATAGATAAAATTTTTTCTTCATATGAATATTCCTCTTGTTTTTATTTTATCTTATTTTGGCTATGAAAGAAATAATATTTTTAATGAAAAAAAACGAGGCAATGCCCCGTTTTCTTCATTTTTAATTTTCAGTTACAGCACTTGAACTTTGCGTCCAAGTTTTGGTTGTTGTGCCATTGGTTAAGGTATAGCTTGTCGATAAAACGAGTTGATCACTACAAATGAATAAGTTCGAATAGCTTTGCTTTAAAGTAAAACTGATTTCTGTATTACTTATGGTATATTCACCTTGCGTAAAGGTAGTAGAAAAACCATAAGCGGGTCTACCGCCTGGGCCTCCACCGCCACCTGGACGAGAGGAAGAAGAGCCAAAGCGAACATAATTCACTTTTGAACTATTTGGGGTTGCACCCATGGAACCAGCACCAATAAAGGTACCACCTTCCATATAGAAAGTTCCATCAATATCTAATGCCGCCATATTACCACTGTTATCGTTAGCGCCACAACGAGCAACAACAAAGCCTCCTAATTGTTTATAATCGCCATTAGAGTCAATTGCATCTGTATCACCACTTCCTACGATAACATCTAAATAACCGCCTTCAACTTGGACTAAAATATCTTCACTACCATTGCAAGCATTAATACCATCATCGGTTGCAGTAACATAATAAGTCCCACTATAGAAGTAAAGTTGATTCGCTTCAATACCTTCATAAGAACTTGTTACTTCAATTTGTGCATTAGAGAACCTACCAATATGACCTGCATGAATACCATCATCGGTGGAAGAAATCGATAATTTTCCACCAGTAATGGTAATATCACCAACACCTAAAGAACCATTATCTAAGGTCTCTCCACTATTGGCGTGTAAGCCATCATCATTTGCAGTAATGGTCATTGTTCCACCCGAAATAGAAATAGCGTTTTGCGCTTTTACTCCTTTTGCAGAATGATCACTCTTATGAGAAGAGCCCGATGAACTTCCAGAAGAACTTGTGGTATAAGAAGTCCAAGTTCCTTCCATTAATTGATTGGAGGTACTTGTTATCGCAAACATATCTTTGTTGCTATTGATGACACCACCTTCAGACTTGGCGTCATAAGTATCAAAGGAGTTTTCACTTTGTGAACTTAAGAAACGGTAGAACTGTACATTGGTATAAGAAGATGGACGATCGATTGCATAAATATAATAAGGTCTTCTTGGATTAGAACTATCCGTACCAACATACGATGCATTTTTCCAAACGTAATCTTCATCACTATTATAGAAGCAACCGGCATAACGATACGTGGAATCTAAATAAGAGCCACTCATACGAAGATACATTTTGTTAGAAAAGCTTTCGATAACTGTCGTGGAATAAGAAGAAAATTTATCGGTATATAAACGAACCACGGGTGAATTTTCTTCATCTTCTGACATATTAAAGTCATAAGCTGCGTCGATTGCGTCACAAGATGCATAAACATCAATATTACCACCGGTAATGTTAATACTTCCCTTTTGATTGCCCTTAGAGGTGACTTTAGAATCAGAAGTTTTAAGTCCGTCTCCGCCTTGAGAAATCACAATTAAATTTCCTGAAGCAATAGCAATGGAGTTATTTCCTTTTAAAGCATTATGAATGGCTGTTACTTTTAAGGTTAGTTTTTTAATATTTAAATCTTTCTTAGCATGAATACCATTATTGTAGGTACTTGAAACAATTAAAGAGCCAGCACCTTGCACATCAAAATCGGTCTTTGCATAAATAGCGGCACTCCCCGCTTCATCTTCTTCAGTACCATCTTTTAAGGCACGTTGATCTAGAATTTCATTATAAGTTCCATCAATTGCTTTAATGGTGACTTTATCCGCATCTTCAACATAAATAAGTGAATCTATCGTTGACGTCATGCTCACACCTTCAAGACGAATGGTGACTTTAGCATTAGGGGCATTAACTAAAATTTTTCCGTTTTCTAATTTTCCTTTTGCGGTATATTCTCCAGCAGCAAGAATCGTATAAACATTATCTTCCTTAGTGAAACTACCCGTCTCATCTCCAGTAAATGAAAATTCTTCTTGATGATCTACAAAATCGTTTGACGCATCTTTAGGGCTACTTGATACTTCAATTGGAGTGGTTGAAGATGGCGTATTCCCCGTTGAAAAATCAGATGATTCTGTCGGTTGATTCATCGTTCCGCATGAAGAAATTAAACACAAAAGTAGTAAAAGGCTCATAGACTGTACATGTTTCATTGTAATCACCTTCTTTTTTATGTTCTTATTATACTCATCTTTTTTTGTTTTTCCATAAAAATGTCATTTAAAAAGGAAGTATCATGAAGAATACTTCCCTGTTTTAAAAATTATTCAAATTTTTTCTTAATAAATATTGAAAGAATAAAGACAAGTAAACCCATAGAGAACAAAGCATTTGTAGAAGATTTTGAGCAAGAATTCGAGGAAGAATTATTTTTGCCGGTTTTAATTTCTACATAAATTGAATAGCCCTCATGCGTTCCTATTGCATAAGCAATATCCTTAGATATTGTTTCAACGTTCCATTTTAGATTATTTGACGCAATGTCATAGAAGAAGCCATCTTTTTCATACACTCTCATACGAATTCCACTTGGATCAAAAGGTTGACCGGTTTCAAATTGCGTAGTATATAGTTTACCAAAGCGTTCTACTTTAATAATGTTATTTGTGGTCGTACTTGAGACTTCAATGCCATCATATTTACATGTTAATTTACCATCATAAATGCCAAGAACAGAAGTATCCTCTTCACTTAAAATATTAGAGTAAGTTTTTTCACTCATCCACATCAAATCGCTAGGAGATATCGTTGTGGTCGTTCCATCTTTTAATTTTCCTTCAATTTCTAAACCTGTACCATTAAAGAAATCACCCGCTTGATATTTATTTTTTGTTGGCGTTCCCTTTATGGTTAAAGAAGTTAATTCTAAGAAAGATTTCTTTTGCACTTGAAGGGTAATCGAAGTCATAATGGTTGCTTTTTCTACACTGGTTGCCGTAATAGTAGTAGTACCTTCTTTTAAAGCGGTAATTAAACCTGTACTTGAAATAGTTGCAACTGTTAAGTCACTTGATTTCCAGGCTACTTTTTGATTAGCTTCAACTGGTAAAACTTTAGCTGTTGCTTGCTCGGTTTCACCAATATTGAGTGTTTTATTACTTAGTTGAATTTCTACAGAAGTTGGTGTTGGTCTATCGTCATATTGTCCCGCACAAACTGCTTTAGTTGCCGCATTAGTATCTCCCCAAATCTTACAAGGTAAAGAGCGATCATCAATAAATGGATTACGATTCCCTTGAATCGATTGTGCCGCATCATTTCTTCTTGTTTCTGTAGCGTCAATTTCATATTGAAGATTCCATTTTAAAAGATCAGAAAGTTTTCCCATTGTTTTATTGGCCGAAGAATCATACTCTCTATCAATTAAAGTCAACGACGTATCAGCAATAGCACAATAGAAAATAATACGTGCAGACATTCCACGGTATTTTTCTTTACCAAAGCTTTCCATAGCTGGATCCCATCCAGAATTATCCGTCTTTTTCCCTTCCACATAGAAAGAATTTCCTCTTGAGCCATTTTCATTTTTCAAGGTAGGACGAGGCATGTGAATGTCCCCTTCTACACTACTACCTCCACGAGAATTGGGCCAAACATGTTCACGATTTACATTTCCTCCAAATGATCCACTAAATGCAACGCTTTCGCCAGAATAAAACACGATGATATTATTGGGATTATTGGGGTCTCCATCGGTTTGTTTATAATATTTTCCCATATTTTTATAACCGACCGTTTTCGTTCTTTTCTTACTATTTAATGAATGTAAATCATTAAGTAAAGTTGAACCCGTTTCACCTTCACTAATCGAACTGTAATAGTTTTGTATCGTTGTACTACTATGAATTGGATCCTTATCAAAATTCGTTTCAGCCGTTTCAATAGCGTAGGCTACTTCGTTAGACTTTTTATCCCTTGTCATCGTAGATAAAGAAGTAAATGATATACTCAATAACATGCCTAAAGCAATAAAGAAATTTCTTTTTTTCATGTTTGTTCTCCTTTCAATTTTTAATTATGTTTTTTACGAAGTACAAATGCACTCACGAAAGTTATTAATGAGAAAATTAAGACAGTATTTGTTGAACTTTTAGCACAGCTTTTACCTATGCTTTCCCTCTTTGTAATGGTAATTTCACAAGTTGCTTGTGCTGATTCATTATCTAATGAAGTAACGGTAATAATAGCAGTACCTTCTTTTTTGGCTACAATTTTCCCCATAGCATTTACGGTAGCGATTTGTCGATCACTACTTTCAAAAAACACTTCTTGTGTAGTGGCATTTAAAGGAAGAATGCTGACTTCTAACACTAATTCTTCCCCTTCTTTCAATTCATAAGAAGAATGATTTAACGAAATACTGCTAACAGGAATATAAGAAGAATTTTGGGCTACTGAAATATTCGATATCGTAATTGTTTTTTCAATTCCTTTTTCAGCATAAGTTCCAGTAACGGAAGTCATTCCGGCTTTAAGCGTTTCCCAACTAACGAATTGAGTAACATCTTTTTTACTATTATCAGTATAATTGGCATAAATCGTTAATCCCTCTGGATTAAAAGGTTCATGTTCACAATATGCGGTTTTATTCAAACTTCCTTCTAAAGATAAAGAAGTTAAGTTTGCTCCGATTGGAGTAGGTATTGAACTAGCTTTTTTAAAAAGTTGGACCGGTTGTTGTCCTGACTTATAGTAGCGGAATCGATTTTGTCCACTTGCACTATTGAAACGAAGTGAGTAAGAAGAGATACTTATCGTTGCGTCGCCACTACTAGAAATGGTTACGGTATGCGAATATTCTTCTGAGTTATAAATTCCATTACTTGATCCTGAGTGACCAATAAATAAATCATTCGTTCCTTTAAAAGTTCCATTATCTTTTATAAATGTAAAGGAGGCTTTATCGATTTTCTCCGAACTTTCAATCTTGTTATCTTTAATTTGTACCGAGACTATATTGGAGGCAACATCAATATTATCTAAGCTACCATCTAATGCTACGGAACTATCTTGACTAACGATAAGATATTGACCATCGGTTAATTGAGAGGAATCTTTGACTAATTCATAATCGGTGGAATCATTTTGAATTACCATAATTCCACTGATGGTTTGCATTAAACTTCCATACTTACAAATGACTGTTTCCGTTGACAATGATAATACTTTTTGATGGGTATTTCCGTCTAACCATTCGCAGTCATTGACGTTCACATATTCTGTTGTTCCATCGGAATATGATACTAAAACTTTAAGACCTTCAGGGTTAAAAGTTTCTCCAGCATAATACTCTTTTTTGATAGGTTCTCCTTCTACTTGAATGGAGGTTGCTTCTTTAATAGAAACAATGATTTCATCCGTAATCATGGAATTCTTTTTAGAAGTTGCCACAATACGAACGGTTCCTTTTTTTAAAGCTTGAATCACGCCACTAGAAGAAATGGTAGCGATATTTGTATCTAAGCTTTTCCATTCTACTTGTTTAGAAGCACCCGTAGGTAAAGCTTGAATGGAAAGCGTTTTGGAGTTTCCTACGACCATATGTACATCGCGAGGTTGAATTTGAATGGATTCAACTTCTATTTGTTTTAAATTGCCATAAGCGTCAATCATTTCTTTTACTTTATTAGAAGGAGCATTTTTATCTGGCTCATTTAAATAATAGTAAATTCTTCCAGCATATTCAGGATGATCCACAAAGGGATTACGATTATGATGCCATCTAGAGGCAACTTCATTATTCCTTTTGATTTCCCATTCCGTTGGTGGTTCTAAGTAGTGCCATTTTAATAATGTAGAGAGTTTACCAATACGTCCCGTCTTTAAAGTCACCGCTTGATCATGAAGCATAACAGGATAGGAAGTATTGTTCCGATATCTTGTGGCAACATACATTAAAATACGAGCGATTTCTCCTCGATGACCTTTCGCTGGATACATAGCATCAGTTGGTTGACCATTTGAGTTATTAAAAGCAGTGGACCAAACATAGCTATCATTATCAGTATTCAACGCGTAATCATATTTTCCGTATTCTAAGCATTTGTAACTTGAACTAAAATCAAGTTCATCAAAAGCACAAGAGCCCCTTTTGCTATTTAAACCTGTTTCAGCCGGCCATACGTTATGGGCATCTGCTCCTGGAGACCCAGCACTTTGTGTTCTTTTACCATTACCATACCAAGAAGCCGGCCAAACATGCTCTTTATTGGTACCACTTGGCATACTTCCACTAGAAAAATTAACTTCTGTGCCCGTATATGCTAAACGCATTTTACCATTACCACTGAGTGATAAATCACTATATTGATAAATACTAGGTAATTCTCCATAATCATGACTTTGGAAACCCGTTGATGTAAGTGTGGATAAAGCTTTAATTAAATCTTCACCTACTAAATCATCGCTAATTCCTTCGTAGTACTTATCATTTGCGTTATCTGCATAATAACTAGCTCCTGAAGCAAAATTTGTAGCGGCTTTTGCTTTTTCATGTGTTGGAATTATTGTAGAAAAAAGGATAAAGGATAAAAATCCTAATGCTAAAAAGTCCAACTGTTTCTTATTTTTTGTTTTCATGTGATTCCCCTTTATTGAATAAATAGGGCAAACTGCTTACATTGAATAATGGTTATCCACTAAAATAAAGTATTTTGCTAGTATAAAGTTGATAAATAAGAATTACATTCTTAAGTCATAAATGATTATATCACTTTCCTATGAAAAAGAAAAATGAAAAGTAAAAGAAAAATGAGTAAAATTTCAAATTCTACTCACTTTTTCCCTATTTATTGATAACTTTTTTTCTTTAGAATATAGGCATAAACGATAATTGATATCATCCCCACCCCAACAATAAAGAAAATCATATAAAGATTTTGATGTTTATCATTAATGAAATTATAGGATGTTAATTGATTTTGCTTGGCCTTAGAAGCAAAGAAATTTAATCTTTCTAAATAAGTGGTTCCATCGGTAGAGATGATGGCACTTTCAAAGAAAGTTTTATCTTCGTCCGATAAATTTTGATATCGCGTTAAGAAACCATCGGCTAAGGAATAATCATCACAGAAATTTGCATCTTGAATATCTTTCATTAATTGACCAACTTCTGTATAGGTCGTTGTTGTACTAGCTTCAAAACGATAAAGTTGAATGAGCAACATGGATTCATTTACATTTGAGGTATAGGTAGTAAAACGTGGGCTCTTCACGTTGTATAAGAAACGTCCATAAGTTGATTTTGTATTTTGAATAGTCGCCTTTGCATCACTATCAATACTAATTGTCCAAGTGGTTGTGCCGTTTCCAAAAGCCACTTTCTTTACGGCAGTTGCACCTAATAATTCATTATTCGAATTAGAAAGCGTCCACGCGCCACTTTTTCCACCTAAAGTCAATATGAGTGCCCTCTCATTAGCGTCCATCGTTTTATGATCTAAAGAGAACGTTGCGGTGGCCTCAGAAAGGAAATTACCAGATAAAGAAGATGCTACTTTTCCTTTTGTGTTTTCCGCTAATACAAGTTTATCTCCTGCTTTTAAGGTAGTGTCATCTTCTACTAATTTCCATACCTCTTCACCTTTTTCGGTAGGTAGTGGCGTGATTTCAAAATTTTCTCCTTCACTATCATTGATAACAGTAAGGCCATCAATTTTAATGGTTTTGGTTATACTATCCTCTGTATAAGAGCCAATTATTGAGGTTGAACCGATAGTTAAAGATGACCATTTAACTTGTTTCGTAACATCTTTTTTTGTATTATCACTATAGTTTGCATAAATCGTTAAACCCGTTACGTCAAAGGATTCGCCATTTTTATAGATTGTCTTAGCTAATGTTCCTTCTTTTGATAAAGAAGTGAATGATATTATAGGTGTTTCTATGGTTTCACTTCCAACTTCAATATAAGATAAATAACAACGGCCACTTGATGATATAGTTAATGAATCTAGTTCACTTCCATCCAAACTCACTTCATGTTCGGTTACTGAAGTACTTGAAGAACACGTAATAGTTTGATTATTGATTGTAATTGTAGCAGTTTCGCCTGCTTTATAGGCCGCTAAACCTAATTTTAAAGTCTTGGCTTTTACTTTTCCTAAAGAAGATAATTTCAACGTAAACGAGCCATTTTTACTACTACTTGAAAGTTTTAAGCCATTTTTTCCTGAATAAACATTACTTACATTAACAAAAGAATCAATATATTCCGAGCCACTTCTCACTTGATTCGTTATAGATGAAGTAGACAAAGCAGAACTTCCATCAGCACTATTTGATTGAAATTCAATACGATAACTTTCCACTTTTGGTGCCTCAGTGACTTCAATTCCTTCATACAATACATAATTGGTTCCATACCAAATATATACAGAAGTTGTACCAATAGATAAAGTTTGTAACCCAGTAACACCATCTAAAGTAGAACAATCACTAGGATTCACCACTCCCGAAGTTCCGTCATCGTAATTAGCGGTAATGGTTAACCCACTTAAATCAAAAGCATCTCCTTCAACATAAGATGTCTTATTTGGTGTTCCTGAAACACTAATAGAACTTACCTTTTTCACATGAATGGTGATTGTTGCTTTAATCGTTTCATCTAAAGTTGAAGTAGCGGTGATAACCGTATCACCCGCTGATATTGCCGTCACAACACCTTTGCTTGTTACGGTAGCGACACTTTCATTACTAGAAGTAAATTTGACTGAATTAGAACTTCCTGTAGGTAAAGCCGTAACTTCAATTTCTGTTGTTCCACCTTCACCAATAGATGTTGAACCTGCTTTTAAAGTTAAAGAAGTTGGCGTAACCTCTTCCGTATAACTTGAGCATACTGCTTGTGTTGTTATATTGGTATTCCCCCAAATCTTACACGCTAACGAGCGGTCATCAATAAAAGGATTACGATTCCCTTGAATATCTTGTGCAGCGTCATTCCGTTGTGTTTCTGTGCTATCAATTTCATATTCTAAATTCCATTTTAAAAGGTCAGATAGTTTTCCCATAGTTTTATTACTACTGGAATCTGTAGTTTTATCAATTAAAGTTAAATTCGTATCCGCAATAGCACAATAGAAAATAATACGTGCAGAAATTCCCCGATACTTTTCTAAACCAAAAGTTTCCATAGCAGGGTCCCAACCAGCAGTACTTGAATTTTTTCCTTCTACATAAAATGAATTTCCTCTTGAGCCATTTTCCGCCCTTAATGTTGGACGAGGCATGTGGATGTCTCCTTCTACACTACTACCTCCGCGAGAATTGGGCCAAACGTGTTCACGATTGATGTTGCCACTAAAATTACCACTAAAAGTAGCGCTCGTTCCCGAATAGAAGGCAATAAGATTCCTTGAATTATTGGGATCTCCATCCGTTTGTGGATAATAGGTACCCATATTTTTATAACCAACGGTTTTTGTTCTTTTACTCGAATTTAAAGTGTGCAAAGCGTTGAGTAAACTAGAACTGGTTGATTCTAAATTCACACTACTATAGTAAGATTGGATGGTTGTGTCGTCTAAAATTGGGTCTCCTTTTAATCCTGTTTGTCTTCTAGGTTCTATTTTAGAATGATCTTTACGATACGTATAAGAACTTCCACATAATAGTAAACTAGAAACAAGCGCGAAAAATAGGAGTTTCCCCTTTATTTTTGTTTTTCTTTTCATAGCTTTTCTCCTCATATGATGTTGAAATATTGAAAATCTTTTTTAGATTTTTCTTATTGTAACACAATATAAAAAAGAAAAAGTAGACTTTCCCTAAAAATATAGAAAAATCTACCCTCGTATTTATTCAATTTCTTCGATTTTAAAAATGTCGTTAAAATTAATTTTTTCCTTAACAATAACTAAATAACGTTCTTGTTCATCGATTTTAACAACAATACCTTCTTTTTTTAAATATTCTTCATTTTGATAATAAATAATTCGAACAATCATCCCTTTTTGAAGATGATTTAGTTGATAAGAAAGCTCTTCTTCTTGATCCGATGATAACTCTTTCTTTTTTATTTTTACTTTTTCTCTTTTCCGTAATTCTGTTTCTAAACCTTTTAATGATTGGAAAGGCAAGAATTGTTTTGCTCGTTCATTCACCATTATGCCCTCCTATTAATTTATTTCTTTTGGGAGTGGTCGCTTTTTCTTCTAGATTCATTCCTCTTAGAATCGCGTTTTTACCAAATCTTTCTTTAATTTCTATAATAGCGAGTTGGGAGCGATGTTCTTTTTCTTCCTCCTCTTCTTCAAATAAATCATACGTTTTATAAGACTCATCGACAACATGACCAAAACTTATACCAAGTTTACGAATTAAAGTATCTTGTAAAACAATCTCATAAAACAATTTCTTATAAGCAGATAAAAGTTTTCGATAAGAGGAAGTAAAACCATCTAAACTACGATGACCTTTAGAGTAGGGAATCTTTTCATCCGCATACCCAATAGAAAGATGAATTGAATTCGTAACCATATGTTTTTTTACTAGTTCAAGGGTTAAAAGCTCCACCATTTCTTTCATTGCTAAAAAAGCATCTTCTGTTCGATAATTTTCAAATAATACTTGTCCACTGGATAGAGAGTGATTTTCACGAACATATTGATGAATGTCTTGAATCGTACAACTTTCTCTTCCCCAAGCATGATCAATTAAAAATAAGGCATTAATACCAAATTCTTTATATAATATTTTTTCATCTAAGTGCGCTAAAGCATACATATCCGTAACATTATACTTCAATAATCGTTTGGCTATTCCTCTTCCGATATTCCAAAAATCGGTGATTGGTTGATAGTGCCAAAGTGTATCTTTAAATATTTCCTCATCTAAATAGCCCATATAGTTCATGGAGGTTTTAGCGACAATATCTAAAGCAACTTTTGCTAAAAACATATTCGTTCCAATACCTGCGGTAGCGCGAATTCCTTTTTCTTTCCAGATGAGATTCATTAAGAATTCCGCCATTTCCATCGGTGTTTTCTGATAAAGTTGAAGATAGGAAGTAATATCTAAAAAACATTCATCAATGGAATATACATGAATGTCTTCTTTTGCGATATATCTTAAATACAGACTATAGATATCCGCACTATATTCAATATATTTTTTCATCCGTGGTTTGGCGATAAGATAAGAAAGCTCCTGGGGAATTTCAAAAAGACGGCAACGATTTTTAACGCCTTTCTTTTTCAAACTACTCGAAACTGCTAAACAAAGAGCCCCTTTTCCTCTTGTTTCGTCCGCAACCACTAAATCGGTAGTTAAAGAATTTAATCCTCTTTCTACGCATTCTACCGAAGCATAGAAGGATTTTAAATCAATACAAAGGAAAATATGTGATTTCTGCATCATTTTTCTCCTTTCTATTTTAGTATAAGTTTTTTATTTTTCTTTATGCAATCTTCGTTTTGACTTGAAGATAAAATATCTCAAGATTCATACCTTGTTTTCCACTTGCATAATAAGGCTTTGAAAGGTAACGAACTCTTACGCAGTTAAAATCTTGATTATCTAAAGTAAACGTCATCTTGTTCGCGTTTTCTTGAGAAGTTGCGTATGGCTTTAAATCAGAAAAATAGCCTAGTTCTGCATCTTCTTTTGTGATTTTATGTGCATAAGTCTTTGTTTCTTTTACCATATATTCATCATTTTCTTTCAAAAGAAAATCAACCGCAAAAGAAAAAGTTTGATCTATAAATACTTCTCGGTTATCTATATTATTAAAACCTGTTGGTTGAAAAATAAGCGTAACTTCTCCTTGATTTACGGGTTCAAAAGTTGGTGTTCTTACCATACCTGAGCCTGATGCACAAGTTTCATCTTCAATTAATCGGATACTATTCGTGCCAAATTTAGAATTCCCTGTCATCCATCCACTTTGAAAGAATTCAAGAGAATCATCCTCAGAAGAAAAACTTTTTTCGACTAATATAGTTTCTTTTTCACTTACTTCACTTGTCGTAATGGGTGAAGTTACAGATGATGGTTCTTTTGTTCCACAAGAAACCATCATGAAACAAAGTAAAAATAAAGGTAAAAATGGTTTTTTCATTATATTTTCTCGCTTTCTTTTAAAATACAGGTAAAGCATTTTAAACAATAATCTTTTAATTGTAAGACAACTTCATCAAATAACCCGGTATACCAAGGATCATTGACTTCCTTTGAAGCATGAACGAAGTCGGATAATAACATTATCTTATGTTGATCATCTTGAGGAATGACGTAGCGGATTGTCCGTGTATTATAAGTATCCATTAAAAATATATAATCGTATTCTTCATAATCTTTTAGAGTAATTTGTTTTGCTTGATGAGAAGAAAAAGGAATATGTTGGTGGGTTAATGCCATTTTCATCGGTGGATAAATATCATTTCCCTCTTCTTCCGTCGTAGTAGCCCTAGAAGAAATTTGGAATAAAGAATCCATATTCTTTTCTTTTACGATTGCTTTAAAAATGTATTCAGCTGCTACCGAGCGACAAATATTACCATGACAAACAAACAATATTTTAATCATTTTTCCATTTTCTCCCTTTTGATTAAAATTCAACTTCCATACCATCATAAGAAATAAGGAAATGATGTTTGGAAGCTTCCTCTACTAATTCTTCATATGTTGATTGTCCATTATGAGAAAAATGGTTAGAAATACAAATGGTATGATCATCTGCCATGCCTAATTCTTTTAATTTTTCCACAAGCAAAACATTCGTTTCTAGACACATATGATTATGTACCCATCCTTTTTGTAAACCACCTGTACAATCTAAGGAAAGTAAATCAAACTTCCCAAATTTTTGGAGTTGCTTTAAACTTTTTTCACTTAAAAAGCCACTATCATGGCAGTATAACATTTTCTTTTCACCATCAGAAATCGCATAAACAACAGGAGAAGTAGAGCGAGCGTGATCCGCACGAACCGCCATCACGTCATAATGGCCTACTTTGAAGATTTCACCTAATGTAAGAAGGTGCACTTCACTTACGGGCTTCATATACCAACGTTCAAATACTTTTTTCATTTTTCTATAACCAGAACGATCCGCATAATAATGGAGTCTCATTTGATAATCATGAGAATAATCTGTTCTTGCTTGTTCCATATCTTCTACGTAAAGATGATCGGAATGACTATGCGTAATTAAACAGTTTTCTATTTTCATCCAGTCAAAATTATATTTCATGTAGTGTAAACTCGTATCAGGTGGAAAATCAATTAATAAATCATCATTCACCAAAGCTTGGGAACGAGAACGTAAATTTCTTCCGCCTAATTCACGGGCTTTTTTACATAATTCACATTGACAAAACAAAGATGGAATTCCTTCATAAGCCGCGGTACCTAAATAACGTAGTTTCATTCTTCGTCACTCTCTCTTTCTTTTTTATTCTATCACGATTTATTTTGGTTCTCTATATAAAGAAAAAAGACGTCCTTTTTTTAGAACGCCTTTTGAAGAATTATTTTAATTTACATTTCGTCGGTTCTTTCACTTCAACATTTTCTTTTGAGTGAATAACGATTTCTGCGACATAAAGAATACGAGCCTTTTTTACATCATCACGTCCATGGAAGAAATAATACATATGATCACCTTTATGAATAATCGTTCCATGACCGGTAGAATAAAGATGTTCTTCCTGTTTTTGATGGATAATTGGGTTCTTATCATACTTTTTAAATGGGCCTAAAGGAGAAGCCGCAAATGCGATTCCTACGCCATAAAGCGCATTCTCAAAGCAGTTACATGAATAAGTAATACAATAGGTCTTTTCGTGGTTTAATTCTCTTACAAACGTTGTACTACCTTCGGACCAACGACGATTTCTTAAATGCTTTGTTTCGTAATCATCAATATGTCCATTTTCCCAATCTTGTGGTTCTTTTTGATAATTAATGATTTCAACAAAGCGGTCACATCTGCGCGTATGATCTTCGTTATAATCAACATAACTTGGACGAATTGTTGGCATCATTTTGGCTTCTTTATCGAACCACCAATCCGTTTCAAGTTCCACGGCAAGAATATTACTTTCTTCAATAAACTTCTTTAATTTTTTATCATAAACAACGTTATGATAGCAACATCTAGAATAATATAAATAAATTTTATCTTCATCGAAGAATAAGTTCACGTCAATGGAAGAAATATAAGTTCCCTTGGGCGCTTTCTTCAATAAATCTTCGGGGTCTTCTGAAGTAAAAACATTATCGCAAATTTGATCAACATTACAATAATCCTTATCATATGGGAAATATTCGATAGGGTGATTGGTTAAATTAATGAAGGGGCCTTCTGGAGAAGAAGATACCGCTACACCAATTTTTGCACATTCTAAATAATGAGGTTCTTTAAAGTATTTTTCAACTAACTCATCTTTCACCAATGCACTATAGAATAAGTAGTAGTGTTGATTATTTGGATTGTGATAACATTCAGGTGCCCAAAACCAATCTTTTCCCCAGTTGTTTTCTTGGTTGGTGTCTAAAGCGTAACCTACATGTTCCCATTCAATTAAATCTTTTGATTTATAAATATAGAACTGAAAATTGTTACCCGTATTGCTCGTTGCATAGCAATAGTAATATCCGCTTTTTTCATCCAATAAAACGTAGGGATCTGCACCTATAACATTCATAAATAACTCGTTTCTAAATTAATTCTGTGAGTGAGAAGTAATTTGCAATATCTAATTCAGAATTAGCTTGATTGGTTTTAGAGAAGTAATGATCGGTAGCGGTTTTTGTTCCTGATGTTTTGGTTATATTATTATAATCAAAGCATAAGAACATATCTTCTGGATCAATACCTAAATCGCTATAAGAAATATAGAGTTCAAGATCAAAGCCATTAGAAGCTCCGCCTTCCTCAATATTGGTTAAGCCTTTTGTGGTAACACGATAGCGATAATCTTCTAGTGAATCTTGATAAACAAGATTCTTCTTTTCTAATCCTTTATCTTCTAAAGTTGTACCGGCTTCATAAACTCTTAATAAGTTAGCAGCGCTTAAGCATACTGTAACTCTATTTTCCGCATCATCTGTGCTAGCTACAAAGATTCTAAAGTCATCGTTTAATCCCTTTTGTCCCATATCGCCTACGCTCCAAGCTTCGCCATCGGTCCAAAGATCATTATCATTTACTTTAGCGGCAATATATAAGCCTTCTTTACCTTGTGCTACATAAATATCACCAATACCATCAACAGTATGTTTCTTCATATTGGCATATTCAGTTAATTGACCATCAATATATGGTTCATTATTAACGATAACTTTTAAGGTGCCATTAAAGTCACCATAGACTGTGGTAGCTTTAAATGAAACGGTTTGTTCACCTAATTTGGTTTCATCGTAATCGCTTGTATAAGCAATTTTAATCATGCCTTCCATATCATTTTCAAATGTTGCTTTTATATATTTTGGAAGGCTCACTTTTACGCCTTGAGGAACAGTAATCGTCTTATCTTCAAAAGTTTTTACTTTACGATAATCATAATGAGAAATCACTTCTGCGGCTAAGCGATTACCTAATTCCATATTACTTTGTGCACCAAAGTGCCATGGTTCAAAGGTATTGGTATAAAGACCTTCGTTTGAAACAAAGGTAGCGTTATCTACTCTATCCGCAACAGTCTTTTGAATTTCTCTAAGACGATTGGAATATTTCGCACTATTGGTTAATGCTTCAGAAATAACAAATGGCAATGTTTCATTATCCACATAACTACGTAAGTCTTGAATGAAGTATTCTAATGCTTTTTCATAGATTTCCATGTTTACATCAAACTTTGCATCTTGTTCACCATGAAGGAATACTGCACCATCAATAACGGATTCAAAGCCTTCATCGGATAATTGTTGAATAGTTGCGTCGATTAATTGATATAAATTATTGGTTAATGGGCCTGTTTGTTTTTGGGTTTTTTCGTTAGTTCTTACTTGTGCTAAATTTAATTTTGAACTTAATTCTTCGTCCTCTAATAATGATTCAGAATACCAGTGATCCGTAAATGTAGAACCACAAGCTGTATACTTTACGATAACAGATTTTCTCAAATCTCCATCTTTTAAATAACGACTTCTCATGGTTTCGCCCATACCTAATTCTGGACCAAATTCATTACCACTATCGCCATATCCAGGTTTTAATTCGCTAATTTTAACACGAGAGGGAATCGTCTCTGGAATTTTGCTTAGCGCTGGCATGGTTAAACCATCGGCCATAATGTCCACTTCATCATTGATTTCTTTTTGTTCATCTAGTAAATCAGAATTGACAGCTTTTCCTCTAGCTCCACTTTGTCCTGTAAGAATAATAAGGTGGACTTTGTTATCCTCTGGAGGTACATTGATCGTTGTTGGTGTTGAAGAGCTTGATGCTCCTCCGCCACCACAAGATGCTAAGAGTAAAAGAGTCGATAACGTAAATATTGTATTTTTTTTCATAAGTTTTTTTCTCCTTCTTTAGCAATAAACTTTACAAGTTTATTTAACGAGAATTTTAATAAAATTGCAAATGGTGAAAACACATAAAAAAAGTAAGATTACTTGAAAGCGGTTACTTTTCTAACGAAAAAGTAACATAAATTCGGTTTTAATCTTACTTTTTTATAATTTTGTTACAATAAAAATAATGTTAATTTTCTACACGTTTGAGCTCTATTAATAGGCATCTAAATTCATCAAACCAGTCTCTAGAGAAATTCATACCGACTTTTAAATAATATTCACCTTTAAAAGTTTGTTTATCATAGCTATTCCAATAATAAGCTTCGGGGTCTAAACCTTGTAAACGAACAAAGCGATAACGATCTCCTTCTTTTAATAAATTCATAAATAGGAATAAAGAAGTGCTTTGATCTTTACTTACGGATTGTAGCCCTAAGAAATTCGTTTCATTGGGTGAAGAAATGTGATAAAGCGTACCATTTTCAATTACGGATTGATGGTATTCTTTATAGATTTTGGCTACTTCACTTAATTCTTCCATTTCTTTTTCGCTCAAGCGATTCGGGTTCATTTCATAACCATACGTGCCAAATAAAGCAATTTGTGCTTTCGTTTGATAAGAAGTAATTGGATTGGCATTCGCATGCGCACCCATCGTGGATAATGGATAGCCTAAAGAAGTGTTATATTGAATGAACATCCGTTGAATTGGATCTGATTCATCACTACACCAAATTTGTGGACAATAATATAAGGTTCCTAAATCAAAACGACCGCCACCTGACGCACAGCCTTCAAACATAATATGTGGATATCTTTTAATTAAACGAGAAAGCAAGGAATAATAACCTAACACTAAACGATGATAAATTTCGCCTTGTCTTTCTTTTCCAAAAGCATAGGAATACGTTTCATAAACCACACGGTTATAGTCCCATTTAATATAATCAATTTCATAAGCATCTAAAATCTTCACCATTTGTTCATAGATATTATCTACAACTTTAGGATTAGAAAAATCTAAATGGAATTGATGTCTAGCAATAGTTAAGGGATTGTTATCTTCTCTTAAAATGCAATGTGGATTATTTTGATAATAATCACTCAGAGGATTGACCATTTCTGGTTCAAACCAAATACCAAATTTCATGTTTTGTTTATGGCAATGTTCAATGACGCGATGTAAATCCACTTTCTTTTCGTTTACATACCAATCGCCTAAGCCATCATAATCGTTATCTCTTCTTCCAAACCAACCATCATCTAATACGAATAATTCAGAACCGATTTTTTTAGCATCATCAATATAAGAAACAATGGAATCCGTGGTGAAATCAAAATAACAACCTTCCCATGAATTAAATAAAATAGGTTTATAATCCTTTTCATAAGGATAAGTAATTAAGTTTTCTTTAATGAAAGCGTGGAAGTTCTGTGACATTTTATCCACACCATTAGAAGAATAAGAAATCACGCATTGTGGAGTAACAAAAGATTCATTGGAATTTAAAACCCATAAGAAATCTTCATCATTCATACCATAAGTAATATGTAAATTATGAAAATAATCGGTGAACGAGCGCCACTTAAAGTTGCCACTATAAATCATGTTAAAACCAATGACTTCTCCATGATTCATCGTTGCATTCTTTTCCATTAAATATACGAAAGGATTTTCTTCATGGGAACTTCTTCCATAGTTACTGGTCACTTCTTGAACGCCATCGACAATATCATTAACTTTATAATCTCTTTCTTTGGCCCAACGTCCACTAAAATGAACGAGGCGATAATCCATGCACGGTAAGTCAAGTTGCATTGAGAAAGCACGTTCGATTTGTACTTCTTCTTTTTCATGATTAATAATTTCAAAATTCTTCACTAAGATGTCTTTATCTTTATAAATTGTTAAGAAATATTTTACATATACTTCGTGATTTCTTTCTTTTAAAAGAATTTCTAAAGTTTCGGCATCATCATGATCTAAAGCATGAGGCATGTCTTTTAAAGGTAGAATGCCTTGATTAATACGATGTTCAACATATAAAAATTCAGTGATACGAGAGCCATCTTTATAACGAAGAATAATCGGCGCTCCTCGTTTATCAATAACACCATGACTCGATAACTCTAAAAGGGCGTAGTTACTTTTAAACTGATCCGCAAAAGTCTTTTCTTGATGATCTTTATCATCATAAAATTGCGTGGAATTATTATCCACATTTGCTTTACGAATCGCATCTGCATTACTTATCTCGCTTAAATAAGGCCCAAAATAAAGTTTTTCTAATCTTTGCTCTTGGTTTAAATAAATATAATAACTAATGCTTTGATTTGTTAAATGAAAAATTCTTGTTTTTTCGTTAAAGGTTATCATGCTACTTCCTCCTTTAGCATTGCAACAATTTCTTTATAGCCATTTGTATTGAGATGTAAACCATCTTCATAAAAGAAATTCGTACCATTTTTTTTATATTTCTTTTTTAATCGCGCGTTTATATCTAACACGATTACATCGTCTTTTGGCGCTTCTCTTTTCAATAAAGCATTCCATCTTGCCACTTTTACTTTTTTCGCTTCAAAAGCCGGTGATTCTGTCGCGGTAAATACATAAAGCTTCGCTAGTGGATATTTTTCTTTTAATAATTCAACAACCTTTTTATAATTGCTCAATATTTCTTGATTTGAAATACAAGAATGCGTATCATTCACACCTAAATGAATGAACACTCTTTTCGGTGCTTTATCTAATTGAATTTTTGGAGTATACAAAATCCAATCGCTAAATTTTGTTCCACCTAAACCTAAATTTAAGTGTGTTTCTTTAGGATAAGTTTCCTCAAAAAGTTGATCCGTAAATTGGTGATAATGCCAAAATTCAAAATAGGAATCACCAATAAATAAATCTTCTAAAGAAGTATTCGGGATATACGCTTTTAATTCTTGATAAAATAAATCATCACGGGGACTATAATCCATTTCCATATCTTGGGTATAACCTTCTAAAAGCCTACTATAATCAAATTTTCCAATATAAGGTCCTACTTTTGTTAACCCCTCATAGAATCCCTTCACAAAGTGCGTTGGTTTTCCTGTTTGATCAATAAAATATAAAACGCCATTTCCATAAATCCAATCCGTTTTTCGATAATCAAAATGTCCCATATAGCAGAGAATTCTTTGGTTTGGTAGATTAACATTTCCTAAAAATGAATTAGCAAAATCTTGTCGACCTGTACCAATTTTGTTATAGTTTTTACCATCAAAGATAAGTTCTCCTACATAAATAGAACCTTCATCATAACGCACCATACCAAAACCATGTGTACGTTTTTTTTCTTTAAATTTTTGATAATTATCTGGCATAAAAAACCAGATACCTGATTTGCCTAAATAGTAATTTTCAAAGACTAATGGTTTTTGTTTTATTGCTTTTTTTGCCATACTCTTTCCTTCTTGAAATATCATGTAATTTTATTTTCATTACTCTTCCTTTTCATTTGTATTATATCATTAAAAGACATGAAAAAAATATTCTCTTTTTTCCTTTCCTCATTAATTTTAATGAAAAAAGGAAGTGCTAAAGGGTGTTAGCACTTCCCACAAGCGATTCATTTTATTTAAAAGCTACATAGAAACGACATTTAGCATTTCAACATAAGCATTACATGACGCCATCAACACGCCAACAGCACCATTTAAATTGCCTATATTAGATGTAATGGAGAACAATAGTTGATCATTAAAATAAGCGGAATATGTTGTTCCTTCTTGTGTGATTTTTAAATTCACAGAATCTCCCATCTTATAATCAACTGATGCTCGTTTGAGTAAGAGGACTCGATTATAATCGACATATTTTAAGTAAATCGTCGAGCCATCAAATTCAAGACGATATCCTTGGAAGGTATCGTTATTATCGCCACCATCACTATCTACTGAATCATTTTTCGTATAATTCTTAACGTTCAATAATAATGAAACATAGCCACTATTTGAGACACTATTCAGTATAACATCTGCATCTAAAGAAACATTAGAATGGTTGGTTTTACTCACCAAGCCACAAGAGGCCTGATCATTTGAATATATTCCTTTTGAGGACAAATTAAGATTATTTCTTACATAGTAATCTTTGGTTGAAAAATTGGAATTAAATAAAGCCGAGAAGTCATCATCATAATTTGCATCTTCAAAATAAAGTTCACTAAATCTGACTTCATCACCTATACCATAAATAGATATATAATGTTGACCTTCGTTCAATTCTAAATTACCTAGTGTTAATAAAATATCTCCATTTTTTAATCGTGGTGTATCACTTGTAATCGTGTACTCTTGAACTGTTCCACGACCAACACGAACGCCAATTTTCTTGCCAATGCTCTTTGCATCAAAGCGCATATTTAAAGCATAAGTTCCACCATCTTGGTAAACGCGATAAGTTGCGCGATTGCCTTCATTTTTCAAAACTAAATTATAACTATCTTGACGAATCATGTCTCCTTCTTTTTCTACAAGTTGAAGTTCAGAGCCATTCGTTAAATAAGATAATTTTTCATCATAGGCATTAGCTAAAATTGCGTGGCTATTGAAAGCTTTTTTATCACTTGAGCCCATACCCACATTAGAATAAGCAATATAACCTACTTCTTCAAAGTTATTATTTTTTTCAAAGCCAATTTTTCCACCTTTAAAGTAGATATCTAAGCCACTTTCTTTTTCAATGCCATCAAAATAAAGGTTTACTTTTCCTTTGCTATGTTGTAAGCGGAAAGTATGAAGAACATCAGTATCGTATTCGCGGAGTAAAACGGTTTGATGTTTTCTTGTTTCTACACCTTTAATTACTTTATTAATCGTAATGGTGTTATTCATAAATTCCATGTAGGAATAGTTCTCATCATCAATGTAGGAGAAAATCATCTTTCCTTCACCAATGGTGTTAAACTCTACAGTGAAGGTTTCTTCTGATCCTGTGCTTGTTAATAATAAATTATTATTATCTACTAGTTCATCCGTACCATAGGTTGAAAAATCGCAGGCATCTAATCCGATTGCCGCTTCTGTTTTAATATCATTCGCTATCATGGTCGAACCATTAAAGGAAAGGCGAGAGAAATTTAAAAATCTTTGTGATCCTCCTTCTAAATTATGATAAGCAATATAATAGCTATCCATATCTGGTCCTAAAACCATACAGGAGTGCCCCAAACCATAGAAATCATCAGCAGTAGAAAGCAAAAGATTGCCTTGAACATTGTAACTGCTGCTCTTCATTATGTCTGAACCTTCTTTTAAATAAGCGTAATCAACGCGGTAACTTTTAGAAAGATAATGGGTGCCACAGTAAGTGAAATAGTATTGACCATTTCTTAAAAGCATATAAGGTCCTTCGTTCCAGTTACCAACTCGACAATCCGTTAATGCCATCATCGCATCTGAATTGTCATCATTCTTCATTATAGTTTTCATATCATCTTCCATAGCGTAGACTTTAAGTCCAGAGCCATAAAGATAGACATTTTCATCACTATCAATAAAATAGCTTCCATCAATGCCAAGACCAATATTGTTAGAAATACAAGTAAATGGTCCTTCAGGGGAATTACTTTCTAATACATAATGTCCTTTTCCGCTTGGAGAAGCAATTAAATAGAATTTACCATTTCGATAAATAACTTCTGGGGCAAAAGGCGTTGGATCGGCTGGTTTAACATTAGAAGAATCATCGTTATAAGAATAAACATATCCTTCTTTTAATTCTCCATTATCTACTGGTTCCCAGTCCATTAAATCCGCTGATTTATATCCTTTTACATATCTTCCACCAGTAGTGGAATATAAGTAATACATTCCATTGAAACGATAAACAAAGGGATCAGGTACTTCTGAACTACCCGCTACTGAAGGCAATCTCGTTTTGTTATCATATACATTGATATCATCAAAAGATTGAAAATCTGTATCAGGGGCAAGAACTGGATCTTTTTCGATATACCGATCAGGATCTCCAGCTGGAACAGTAGTCGGTTGAGAAGAATTTCCTCCTTGGCAAGAAGCTAGAACCAAAAGAGAGAGAACAAGGAGTAAAGACTTTTTATTTTTTTTCATCTAATTAATCCTCCTATTCTAGTATCCGAATACTTTAATTTCATTTAAGCGCGCTTCCGTATTGGTATTAAAACCAATCACTACTCTAGACGCTATAATATCTTGGAAATCAAAAACAAATGCACTCGTTGGGAATACAAATTCGTATTCATTATTTACATAACTAGTTGGGAAAGAAGCATCTAATATCGCATTTCCATTAAAGAAGTTAATAAATTCAATTTCGCTTAAATAATAATCATAGAAAGCTGAGTTATAAATGCTAATGCCTCCAATATGAAAATCTTTACCAAAATCAATTTCGATGTAGGAACGACCTGGTTTTAAAGTAACTTCCTTATTTTGTTCTTGTGGTAAATTATAGTGTTCAACAATAAAGTTATCATTAATTCTTTCTGGGTTATCGACATTAGTTGATTTCACCGTTGCTCCTAAAGCAATATTTGAATAACCACTAATTTTAGAAGGTAAAGGTTGTACTGAATAAGTAGGTCCTTCTGTGTATGGAACTCCGTTTTCATCAAAATAAAGGTAGTCCATAGCGAACATTCTTCCAGCAAATCCATCGTTTGCGTCAACTTTACCATGACGGTCTTTATGCGCATGATATCCAATCATCCATTGATCACCTGATTTAAAGAAACAATGGTGACCCGTACCCGACATAAATCCATCCCATTGATCAAATACAGTTGTGTGTGCCATACCACCAGCATAACCGAATAGTAAATTGGTCCAGTTTCCGTCTTTATCATATGGTTTTGTGTAATCGCCTAAAGGTTCATCGGAATAAGCATAACAAACCGTATAATAACGATCATCATAATGGTTGACCGAGTAAGTTAAATAATATAAACCATTAGGAGATTTTAACATATAAGGGCCTTCTGCAACTTTAAATCCAGAATAAGCTTCCCAAATAAGCATGTTAGAATTGGTTGTCTTTGGTGTTAATTCTCCAGGACGAATTAAGATTTTATATGTATCCCAATCGGCAGTCACAGGATCTAACATTTCAACACCAATAATATATTGCATAATTCCTGTATCATAAATGGAATAATACATGTAAATGCTGCCATCATCATCGAATAATAATGTTTGGTCTAAAGCGCTTAACGCTAAAGAATCATTGTGGCGGAAAAGAGGTTCCTTTGAAGCATCTACATCTTCATTGTGTGCATTTTTACCTTTATAAGGTTTAAATGGACCTGATGGAGATTCGGAGGTCATAACGTTAATATAACGAAGCCCAGTTTCTTTGGAATTATCACTATAATAGAGCCAATAAAGATTATTATAGTAATAGACTTCTGGAGCAAACATCGTTTTTGTTCCCCAATAATCACTTGGCGTTTCTTCAATATTCATATGAATCTTAAATGTGTTAAAATCTTCCGTTTCGTAACAATCAAAAGTTTTTGATCCGGTACGATCAGTGGTTCCATAAATATAATAGGTATCTCCAACTTCAATAACATCCGGATCGGGTAAAGGCATACTTTTTAAGTCATTACGATACCATTTAGATGTATCAAAATCAGCCTTAGTCCCTAAATTATAATCATCATATTCTAAATTAGTACTGGTTGGTTTCTCTTGATCAGCTAAAGCAACTTCTTTACTTCCATTAGAATTAGATGGGTTTTGTACACCACATCCCACTAATAAAACTAAAAGCAAAGAAGCACTAATTATTTTTCTTTTTTTCATTCTTTTTACTCCTTTTAATAGGCAAAACTTGGTCCGTCTATTTCAATTTCGTAAGATGGTTTATACTTAATCTCTTCATCGGTATCTGGATCAATATAAGAGACATATGGGAAATCATTATCATCCCAACTTAATTTATCCATAAATAAGTGTCTTGTGCGGTAATTATCCTCTTCACAATAAGAATGGTAATAAAGCCAAAGATCGCCTTTATCATCTCTATAAACGCTATTATGTCCAGGACCTGCTACTTTTTTATCGCTACTCATACCTGCCCAAACAACGAGTTCACCATAGGTTACTCCAGAGCCTGAAGCAGTTAATTTTCTTCCTTCTGAATCCACATAGGGTCCGGCGATATTGTCGCTTTTTCCTACATAAACACGATAGGATGAATTTCCGCCTTCACAACATGTACCCGCACTACCAAAGTAATAATAGGTATCTCCTTCCTTGATAATATAGCTACCTTCATATGTGGCGCCGTCCCAGCCACCTGCGCGGCCAGCAATTAACACTTTATTTCTATTTTGGTATTCTACACCATTATATAAGCCCATTCCGTCTTCGGTTAATTCTAATAAATATAAACCTTGGAAGGAACCAACAGCCATATAGACACGGCCATCATCGTCGATGATGACTTGTGGATCAATACAGTTTTGAATACCTATTTCATTTAGATCAAATAATTTTCCTTGGTCTTCATAAGGTCCTGCGATATTATCACTTGTAGCGTAACCAACACCACAGCATTTTCCCCATCCACTCAAAGAATAGTAATAAATCCATGTATCACCAATTTTAATAACATCCGGTGCCCAAATACCAAATCCAACAGCAGAGTCATCAGGATAAACGTCTTTATACCAGTCTGGAATATCAATGATATTTGTAGTTACAACTTCAAAATTACAGCCGTCTTCACTTTTTAATACAAGGCCACCTGTAGAGAACACATAAAGATAGCCATCATCGCCTTTTACGATTGAAGGATCGGCAACTCCATTTTTATATTCAGATCCTCCACTATAAGAAACATCCACAGGATTTTGATAAATTCCATTATCATAATTTACAGGTTCCGTTGTTGGAACGACTGTAGTTGGTTTTGGCGTTGGCTTTTCTCCTTGACCACAACTAACTAGAAGTGTTGCTAAACAAGCTAAACATCCAAATAATAGTTTACTTTTTTTCATCGTGCGCCCTCCTTAATTTCTAAGTTGATGAAATGATAATTTCTAAATATACCACTAGCGTGGTTATTCATCATGCCAAGTTGTCCTGGTAAATGACGGAAGATATCTTCTGTTTCATATACTAGTTGTTCGTTGAGATAAAATAATAATTTCTTTTCTTCTTTACGAATTTTTAGAATAAAGATATCTTCTTTTGGCTTCTTCTTTTTCCAAACTACTTTGCTATGATCGTAGTTTGTATCAATAATCTGGAATTCATTGTGATTGAGCACAAACATCCAGCCCATGAAAGAATAAGCATTTTCGAATTCATTAGTTTTTCCATAATGAGATACATCGCTCACTAAGCCAATAAAACGATCCGTTTTTGTCGGATTACCCACTAAAGTAATTTGTGCTTCTAATTCATAGAATAAATAATTTTCTTTCGTTAAAATTGCATTTCGATCGTTTTCAAAATAAAATCCATTTTCCATAGGAAGATAGCGATAGTAGATATCTGCCTGTTTTAAGAACCGATCATGCTTCAAGACCGCTACTGGGTAATCATGCTCTTTAATCGTAAAAATTTCTTTGGTTGGTTGAATGTTAAAGAAGGAAATGCGATGTTTCCCTTTCTTTAAAAACACAGTAGATATGTAGTTCTTTCCTTTATGTAAATCAATCGAGAACTTTTGTTGATCAATTTGCAATTGAAGCGTTTGTTCTTTTTCACTTGAAAGAAATACATCATAATCTAGAGAATTATCCACTAATAAGGTAGTTTCATAACCTTTTTTCTTTTTCAATGTATTAGCGAGGAAGAAATTCTCTTTTTTCATCGTTTCTTGATCACTACTACCATAAGCATGAATAGAATAAGCTAAATAAGCATCACCTAATTGATTGTTATAAAAGCCTATTTTTCCTTCTTCAATTTTAACTTTCTTTTTCAAAGCGATTTCCATATCATCAAGGTAAATGGTTAATCTCCCTTTAGCGTATTGAAGACGAATGGAATGAAATACGTCTAATCTGTATGTCTTATTTAATTTTTGTGAGAAAATGACATTCTCTTTATCACTTTCTTTTTTTATTACATCAATATGATCTTCAAACATTTGAAGATATTGATAATGTTCTTCATTTTCATAAGAAAGAATTAATTGTACATCTTTTCCTAAAAAATTATATTCACTAGAGAATCTTTGGTTTGCCATTCTTTCTAATGAAAGATAATTAGGAGATTGAATTCTTTCTTCAAAATAAGGGCGCTCCCATTGAATGTTTCTTTCAATAGAAATGCCATTACATAACATTTGTCCATAAGAATCAAACATTAATCTTGTAATGTTTAAATAACGATTCCCATTGGGCATCATGTTATGATATGCCAAATAATAACTATCTAAATCAGGGCCTAAGAAGGTCATAGAATGTCCTAAGCCATAAAATTGTTCCGTGGTAGAAATTAATAAAGTGTCCTGAAACTTTAAACCATCTCTACATAATTTCTTCCCACTTGAATAATCCACACGATAAGCATTACTTAAAAAATGCGTACCCGTATAAGTTAAATAATAAATACCATATCGTTTTAATAAATAAGGGCCTTCTGTCCAGTTTCCAATGGATGATTCACTAAAGTTATAATATTCATCAAATAAATCAAAATCTGTTTTTTCTTCAGTTTCTTTAAATCTTTTTATCGTAATTCCTGATTCACTGGCTCTTAGAAAATATCGTTTTTCATCCGAATCTTTAAAAAAGCTTCCATCGATGAGTTCTTGAACATTCCCATGCCATGCTTCATAAGGACCTTCTAAAGAAGTTGAACGATAAAAGCGATGTCCATTTCCCGAAGGAGAACTGACAATATAAAAATAGCCATTATCATAGGAAAGTTCTGGCGCAAAAGCATATTTTAAATATTCGTCTTCTGCTACAATTCCATCTCCATGAACGTATTCCCAATGAATTAAATCCAAAGATTTTTGTAGCACAAGTCCTTTTTCCTTTGTGCAAATTAAATAATAATAGCCATTAAATTTATAGATGAAAGGATCAGCGGCGCCTTCTTTAACGCCGCCGTTTCCTTTTCGATTCATAATATTTTTATAAAATTGAATGCCCTTTTTCATAATTATCGAATGGTGTCTCCACTACCGAGATCGAAGACGAGTACTTTATCGCCATTGAAAGTTAATTGAATTTCGGTATGAGGTTTCACTAAAGTACCTGTAGCAATTTTAGCAATTAAATCGGTGCCATTCCATGGAGTGTGCACTAAGAGTTCACTACCCATTAATTCAACAACACCTGATTCAACTGTGAATGCTTTGGTCTTCTTTGGATTGGTGTATTCTTCATCCAAATGAATGTGTTCTGGACGAATACCCATTTTGACTGGATGTTCACCCGTTAACGCTTGTTCAAATTGATGCAAGAGATTTAACGTCACATCATAAAGATTGTTAACAAAAGCTACATCAACAGAATTGAGATTGACTTTGATTCCTTTTGATTTCGTTTTGCCTTTTTTCTTTTGATAATAAAGCGTTTCTTCTTGCTTTTCTTCTTGATCCGAGAATGCTTGCGCATTATGGAGTTTTCCAATATCTTCGGAAGCAATCTTTTCAAAGGTTAAGAGTTCACGGCGTACGGAACTCATCCATTCTGATTTAACGTTCTTGGATAAAACTTTTTCACCATCAATGCGTGTTAATGAATGAATAATCGCTTCAGCTCCCTTTTCGACATTTTCCTTCGTTAAAGCAATCGCTTTTTGAATGGTTTCTTGATATTCTTTAAATGTTTCTGTTGTTTTGTCCCCTGCAAAAGAAGCTAATTCTTGTTCTGCTTTTTGTATAAAGTTATTTAAAAGAACACATGCATTTTTACCATGTTCATCTTCAATTGTCATAGTTACTTCAAGAATTTCTTTCATCTTTGCAATGTTATTCACTTTTTTAACGTATTCAAGTTCACGCTTCAACATATCTTTTTTATCCGTTACAAATGGAAGTAAAAGATTGCTCATTTGTTGTGTATAATCCGAAGGAACACGTTTTAAGCCATCTAAAAGCTGACGAATTACTTTTTCAAAATGATCAATTTCAAAGTAATCGTTGGTATGATATACCTCGTCTAAAATCTTTAAAGCATGCATTTTTTTAAAGTCAGGTAAGTCAAGCATTCTTTGCATATCTTCTAACTTAGCTTGATAGAAACGATCATGTTTTTCTACAAATTCCTTACCTAATTTAATTTGATATCCGTCTGGTAGCACTAATGTGCCTTTCTTGTAGGTTGCTTTAACAATATTCATAGCTGGAGAGCCAATGAAGGTAGCAACGAAAATATTTTTTGGATGCGAATAAATTTCTTGTGGCTCACCAATTTGTTGAACCCAACCTTTAGACATAACCGCAATTTTAGTAGCCATAGTCATAGCTTCGGTTTGGTCATGGGTAACGTAAATCGTTGTTGCGCCAATTTGTTCATGGATACGAACAATTTCACTACGCATTTGTACTCTTAATTTGGCGTCTAAGTTACTTAATGGTTCATCCATTAAGAATAATTTAGCGTTTCTAACGATAGCTCTACCTAAAGCAACACGTTGCATTTGTCCACCAGATAATTCCTTAGGACGACGATCTAAATAAGGTCCTAAGTCCAAAATACGAGCGGCTTCAAATACTTTATTACGAATTTCTTCGCTAGTTAATCTTTCTTCTTGGTAAATAAGATTTCCATTTTCATCGAGATAACGATATTCATCATCTAATTTAAAGCCTTCCGCAAGCGTTTTTTCTTTTTCTTGCGCTATGGTTTGAAGTGCATCATTTTTGATTTTGTCTTTTAAAGTAACACCATTTTCAACTATTGCACTAAAAGATTCTGCATTGATAATAGGATACTTTAAAAGGATTTCAGATGCACCATCACAAATATGTAAACGAGTACTAATATAACCTTTACGCGTAGTGTAATTCAATCCTTTGTCTTTGGAATCTTCAAAAGCGCTAGCGACTTCACTAGGATTCTCAATTATGTGTAAAATATCGTTCCATGCTACTAAAGTCTTATTTGTTTTGGGTTTACGATATTTACGTACCCGAAGTGGGAAAGCAATGTTATCATAAACAGTCATTTGTGGATATAATGCATAGCTTTGGAAAACCATGGAAATATCACGGTCTTTACTAGGAAGGTAGTTGGATAAAATTTTATTAATATAAAGATAACCGCTCGTAATGTCTTCTAAGCCGGCAATCATTCTTAAAGTGGTTGATTTTCCACATCCAGATGGTCCAACTAAAACGATAAAATCATGTTCTTTAATATCAATATTAAAGTCATAAACCGCTTGGATCCCATTAGGATAAATTTTGTTAATGTCTTTTAAGGTAACAAAGGCTTCTACATCACCATTACTCACAAGGTTACCATGTTCTTTGAGTATTTTCTTTGCCTCTTTTTCTGGAACAACTGTGCTTCCATCAATTGGCTCATAGCCTGCTTTTTCTTCTTTTTCCATTTTGTTTCCTCCTTATCTACTTTCCTTTTTATAACCATCAACTTCTAAGCTATCATTCATTTCCTTAATTAATGATGGATCAATTTTAAATTTACGATCAAAGGTCATTAAACCATTGACCTCTTGTTCTACGTCTGTTAATTGTGTATAACAAATTCCTTGTATACAACTTGATTTTTGAATAGCGGCATAGATTCTTCTTAAATCTGCCTCATATTCTTCTTCACTACTACTTGTGGTATACCCCCAAGCTTTTCCACCAGTATCTTTCTTAAAGGCAACTCCACCAAATTCAGAAAGAATAATGGGTTGACCTTCGTCTTTGAAACCAGGATTGACAATGAAGCGATTAATCATTTCAAATTTCGTTATTTCTTCTCTTGAAGATAAATCTCTAACGAAACGAAGATATTTTTCTTTTTCTTCTTTACCACCATGATTGTAGTTATGAATAGTCAACAAGTCTGTTTTGCAATGTTCCCAACCATCGTTTGAAATCACTAAACGCGAAGAATCTAACGAATGAATCATGTAATAAAGAGACATCGCAAACGCTTGAATTTCTTTATCATAAGGAATGCCCTCTACACCCCAAGATTCATTTAAAGGTGTATAGCATATAATCGAAGGATGATTGTAGTTATTTTTTACGATATCTATCCATTCATTCAACATCCGTCTTTGGCTATAAGAATTAAATCCATAATTAGAAGCACATTCTTGCCAAATCAAAAATCCTTTCTTATCACATAAATATAAGAAATAAGGGTCTTCTGCCTTTTGATGAGTACGACATCCATTAAAGCCCATTTGCATCATGTAATCAATGTCATTTTCCATATCTTGAATGGTCGGTGCGGTCAAGACACCACGAGGATAATAACCTTGATTTAACACGAGTTTTTGATAGATGGGTTCATTGTTTAATAAAACATATCCATCTTTTGTCGTTACTTCGCGAATACCTAAATAAGAGCGAACTTCATCTTTTAATTCATTTTTTTCATCGTATAAACGAACTCTCAAATCAAAGAGGAAAGGACGCACTAGAGTCCAAATTCGATCATTGACAAAATCATTCGGTAAATTGAAACTATAAATTGCTTTTTTACCTTGTAATTCAAAGCGATAAGCTTTTTCCATACTATGATCACAAACAATAAATTCCACAGTCCCACAATCGGTCGTGGTTTCTAAATCAACAGAAACTTGATATTTATCTAATTTCGTTTGAATATAGAAATCATCAATATGTTTTTCATTCACCACTTGTAACCAAACTGGTTTATAAATGCCTGTGGTTCTTGTATACCAAATCGCATGTCCTAAAGGTTCCCAATCTTGTTTACCTCTAGGAATTGAACGATCTTTAGAAGGATCAAAGCAATAAACAACAATGTCATTTTCTTTTTTTAGATATTTTGTGATATCCATCTTGAAGCTTCCATTGGAGCCATAATGGGATTTAACAAAACATCCATTGACATAAACTTCACAAAAATAATCAACACCCTCAAAATGAAGTATTAATCTTTCATCTTTCTTTAAAGTTATTTCTTCAAGATGCTTATGATACCAAACGTGATCATGATAGGTTACATCATGAATTCCACTTAATTCAGTTTCAAAAGAGAAAGGTACTTCAATTTTCTTACTAAACGCATGTCGGCTGAACCATTTTTGTTTATGACCTACATTTTGATCATCAAAATCAAAATCCCATGTATCACAAAGAGAGATAAAGGAATCACGAACAAAATCAGGTCTTGGATATTCATTTCTCATTTTATTCACCTAGCGCTTAATACCTGCGCCCGCCATGCCTTCAATAATTTTGTTTTGGGCAATAATATAAACAATTAATACCGGAACTAAACAGATGACACCACCCGCTAAAGCGGTACCAACTAAGCTCGCACTCTTGGAGTTATTAATGACGTAAGCCATACCTACTTGTAAAGTCCAACGCTTGTTATCCATCGTTCCATATAACATTTGTGGCCAAATTAAGTCATTCCAGCCACCCATAAAGCCAAATAAACCTTGTACGAATAAAGCTGTTTTTCCTAATGGAAGAACAATTTTTCTAAAGATTTTTAAGTTACTATAGCCATCCATTTTAGCAGATTCAACTAAGTCCTTTGGAATTGCTTCAAAGAATGTTTTGATTAAGTACATTCCGTATACGCCACCTAAACCTGGAATAATTAAGGCTATCACACCTACTTTGTGCATTTTTAAACCAAATACAATACTTTGGTTACCAACTGCAGTTGCCGCACCAGGAATGACCATGGTTGCAATTAAAATTCCAAAAATAACATTACGATAACGGAAATCTAAGAATACGAATGCATAAGCGGCTAAAGAAGCAACGACAAGATATAAAACCGTTCCACCAATTGCGCTAAAGCATGTATTCATAAACCAATAACCAATACGGTATGGTTGTGTTTTGTTATGAATAACCCCTTCTGGGAATTCATTCGTTAACAAAATCTTATAGTTTTCTAAAGTGTAACCACTATGTGGTTTAAATAATTCTTTTGGATACGCCATTGCGTCTTGGAATCCTCTTAGTGATCCAAAAAACATAATCAAGAATGGTGAGATCCAAAGTAAGCAAAATAAAGTCAAGAAAGCAAAAGATAGAATTTTACCCCAGTTAATTTTCTTATGCTCTCCCATAGCTTTTTTCTTTTCGAAGCCGATATATTGTTCGATGGTTATTTTATTCTGTTCCATTTTTCATACGCCTCCGAAATTTTTGTGCCTGTTTTCTTTTCTCTAGTACAATACATTTGAATGCCCGAGACAATTCCAACAAAGATAGCAAAAATAATACTTGCTGCAGCTGCTAAGCCATAGAATTTTTCTTTAAAGTCAGCACTATTTGCTACAATATCTTGGATAAAATAAATTACAGTTGAAACTTTACCTCCACCTGGGACCAAGGAAAGTTTAGTAAATTTTGGATAACCATTGGTTAAAACATAGTTTTGTCCATATAATCCAAAATAGCCGATAATCGTTGTAAATAAGCAAAGAACTAATTGGCCTTTAATACCAGGAATAGTAACACTTTTTGTTCTTTGCCACTTGGAGCATCCATCAATAGAGCATGCTTCATATAAGTTTTTAGGAACGTTTTGTAAGCCTGCACTTAAGATGATGAAGTTGCCTCCCCATCCTCCCCATAAGCACATGAGGAAAATTGGAATCCATGCATAAGCTACATCAAATGTGGTTTTACCGATTTTGAAAGTAAACCAAGATTCGATAAACCATTGTGTTTTAATATCAAACATTTGCGCCAATAATCCAGCGTCTGTTTTCGGTAAGAAAAGTAAAGTAAAGATTGTGCCCGCTGCTGTTAAAGGAACAATAGAAGGCATATAAATTAGCGCTCTAAACACTTTATATCCTGGAGGTTTTAAATTTACGAGTATCGCGAGTCCTAAAGGCAATAATACAGCAATTGGGACCATGATAAGAGCGAAAATAAACGTGTGTAAAAACGAACGCCAAAATGCTTCAAAAACTAATCCACCTTTGTAATTCTTATTGAATAAAAGTCGATACCAATGAAAAGCATTATAGGTCGCTTCTCCTGGATTAGAATAACTAAAATTCGTTAAAGAAATGTGGATTCCATAAAATAAAGGCAAAACGAAGAATATAATAAAAGCTAACATGAATGGAAGTAGGAAAAGTATGGTAATCCCATACTTTTTTAACGCTCCTACTCTTCTTGACCGTCTTTTAGCATATTCTTCTAAAACGACAGTTTTCTCCATTTTTTATTTCCTTTTTCTTTCTACATCATATCAAGCATTGCTTGTGCACTTAACACAGTATCATTAATGATTTCTTTAGCTTTATCAACAGTACATCCTGTAGGTTTCTTATATTCTGTTTGAACATTGCCAATAGCTGTTGCAAGGGCATTGAAGATTGTGGATTCGTAAGCAACACCTTCCATAGCAATAATATCTTCTGGATTGCCTAAAGCTTTACATGTAACGTTATTTTCAACCATTGTTTTGTAATCATCAGATTGATAAACATTTTTCCAAGCTGGGATATGTCCGGAAGAACACCAGTTGGTTAAGTTATATTGATTTTTTTCATTAATGCCTTGTGTATAGTATTTAATGAAGGTTAAAGCTGCAGCAACTTTCTTCATGCTATTTGCATGTCTAGTGATAGAAATTGCATGACCATTACCATACCATTTATTAGCATTTTCAATGTTAGCATTTTCTTCTAATGTCCACCAGCCAGTTGGATGGGAAGCCGCAAATGGTTTGCTGTAAACTGGATCAGCTGCGTCTTCTGCAGTGACGCCTAATTCTGTATTAGCCGTTCTTAATTCAGAGTTATTCCAAGAACCATCAAAGGTGTTAGAAGCCCACCATGGTCCTTCGGTAAACATAATGGTGTTTCCAGCTGCAAACATTTCTTGGTTAGTTGCGCTTTCACCAATTAATCTATTGTTATATCTTTCGACTTGGTCCGTTACATAAGTAACAAAACCTTCATTTTTATCAAAGCCAATTTTCTTTTGGTCGCCATCTAAAATCATTGATCCACCATTTGCGTATAATGCGCTTAAACCATCTGGATCTGTAGATTGATGGAAACTTGGGAAGAAAGCATCTTTATTAGCTGCTTTCCAAGCATGGTTTTGTCCACGGTTAATATTACGAATTAATAATTCGCCTTTATCCGCTTTTTCTCTTAAGCCTTCTAATAAGTTTTGATATTCAGCGCGAGAATTTGGAATATAACGTGTATTATTATCAAATCCTAAGTTATTTTTCTTAATAATATCTTGACGTAAATAGGTTAAGAAACCATGAGCGTCCACAGGTACTGCAAAACGATGATCTCTATACTTAGTAACACGATCAATGTTTTCATAAACATCGGTAAAGTCCATGGAGACACCTGCTTTTTCATATAACGAATCTAATGGATATAAATAACCTTTGTTTGCGTATTCTGTTGTTTTTTCATTGTGCATGAAACAAACATCTGGGAATGCCGCACGATCATTTTTCCAAGTTGTGTCTAAAGCCGTGTAGTAATCAAAGTGTCCTTGGTAGACTAAATCAATGTGAATTTCTCCTAAATAATCTTCATTGAATTGATCAACGATAGCTTGGAATTTAATTTGGTCTGGGTCACCAATAATGGACCAAACTTTGATTTTGACTTCTTCTTCAAATTCAACATTTCCTTCTGCATCTTTTGTCACATCATCTACAATCGAATCTGTTTCAAAAATGGGGTCGTTTTCGCCACCACCGGTCGTTGGATTATCTCCTCCACCACAGGAAGTTAGACCTAAGCTTAACGCTGCGAGTAGAACCGATAAACTCATTGTCATCAATTTTTTCGAATTTTTCATTTGTTTTCTCCTTTCTTACAATTATATTGTAAGTGCTTACACCTTTATTTTCTAAAAAATATCTTTTGATTTCAAGTAAATGTTTACATTAAGATTAATGCAACTTTTTTACATTTTTTCTTTCTTCATAAAAATTTATGTAAAAGAAAAACCTATCCATAATAAGATAGGTCTTTACGGATTTGTTTTTAATATGTTTTTCCTTCATATTGATCATCAAAATCGCCTTCATCAATATGTTTTAAATCAACAACATAACTATGGCTTATTAAATCAACTAAACTAGTTTTATGATGCATAAACAATGTAGAAACATAGTTAATTGCACTAATTATTGCAATAATAACCAATAAAAGCGCCATCGTCATCCATGTTGAGTTAACAAAAAGTGGCATAAAAATAAAATCATAAATACCTTTAAACGGTGGCAAAAGATACATAAATATCATCGTGGACATAAATCCCAATGCGCCTAATACAGAATGAAGCAAAATGATATACCATGGAATTTTTTCTTGATTTGGCATCATGACACCTAATTTCATAATCAGTCTTCCTATCGTTCTTTCGTCTTTTAGCAAAAGTTTAGGTAATAACATGGCTAGAAGATAGCCTATAACCATACTCAATAAAAGTGTAAAATTAACCAAACGACCTTGTTGATTAAAAGCTTTACGATAAGGCACATAGTGCGTTGTATAATATGGTTCACTTCTTACTAAAAGACGTTCTGCATCACTTAACATATTGGCATAGCCATTATAAAAGCTAAAATAAATTTCTTTTCCACTTTGTCCTAAATCATCTTGATCATCGACAAATAAATAATGATACATTTGATTAGCAGCGACTGTAGTTAACATTGGGACATTCGTACCATCGTTGTTTTTTAAGAAAATACCTTTTCCTTCAAATTGCTGATTATAAACAGCATAAAGATACTCTATTGCCGTTTGACCATGGAAGTTAACAATCTGCATATCCGTATGGTTCACTACATAATTCGTATAGAAATAAGAAATGACATCATTTTCTAAAGATGCTTCTCCATAATAGCTTACCGTTTTTTCTTTTCCCAATAATTGATCGGAAGGAATAACAAAATCAGGGTCTGATGAATGATTATAAGCATATACAATCGCGCGACATGCATTTTCTAATACAAGAATCTCATCATCTTTTCTTGTTTCTTTTTCCTCGTCGATAAATTCAATTACTTTTGTATCGGAAAAAAGTTCATTGTAATAATTAATTTCCTCTTGAATTTTGTCTTGTGCCGCTACATAACTTTTGCTATTTTTGGTGATTTGAAATCCACCTAGAAAAGCTAAATAAGAAACCAAAAATACGATAACAAAATCAATGCAAAAAGACACAAAACGCTTCCCAGGCTTAGCCGGGGAAGCACGTTTTAATAATTCATGAGTTGTTTCAAAATTGACCTTCATAATAATAGACTAACCTAGAATTAATCAGCAGCCCAATCAGAGTCTGCAAGGAAGCGAACATTTTCAATGCTATTAATAGCTTCTTGCACTGCAGTAGCATCTTGTGTTGCTGAATAATTTTGATAAACTACATCAGAATTGAATTGGAAGAAGCCACATGTCGAATTAACAACGTTTCCTGCGTTATCTTGGAATAAATAAGGTAAAACTTTCATAGAGGCTGCATAGTTATCATTAATCCACATATGGAAATCATAACCATCATGTGCAACTTTCATCTTGAATGTTGCAGTAGCGGTAGATCCTTCTTGTAATTTTGATGTTGGCGTGATGATTTGTCCTTCAGGTAAGGAATAGCACGCATCAGCATGACGAGCAATCGCATTAGTAACACCTGGATTCCATGCCCAAGATCCTTGATTGAAGACTTCGCAGAAACCAAAGTTTCTCCAACTATAATTTTCTTCATCACCGATAGCACCATCTAAGAAGAAATAAACTCTGTTCTCACCAGAACCATCAGAATTAGCATTTCCTTCTGTGCTCGCAACAATTCCGAACTTAGGATATTTTTCGTCTTTTGAAATTTCTTTGACAGTTACTTCAACTTCAGCCATCCATGTTGTGGAATCAATACCTTTAATAAAGTAATCGCCACTCATTTTGGCGGATGTTTCCACGATACCACCATCATCTTTAAGTTCTTTACTAAAATCATCGTCTTCTTGAATTGTGGATGTCGTGTGATTAAAGTAAACATCTTTAACAACTACTTTAAACGAACAAAACTTCGTTGTATCCACTGAGGATGTGACAGTAATGATAGCATCACCGACACTTACTCCAATCATGTTCTTTTTGTTGGAACTAAACTTAACAACTTTTTCATTGCTTGAAGTAACCGTACAAGCTTTTTGTTTGTTATTAAGAGCGGCATAACCTTTAATATCATAGTAAGCTTCTATTTTTTTGCTTTCTTCAACTCTTAACTCAACTTCTTCACTTTTAGCAGTTAAACTTTTAATAACACTTTGTGGTTCTGAGGAACTAGTTGGTGTATTTGTTGTTGCGTCTCCTCCCGATGTTGGTTCAGTCCGATTTCCGCAAGAAGCCACGCTAAGTGTACTTCCTAAAAGGAACAAGGCGACTAAGCTTTTAAAAATTTTCTTTTTCATGTTGTATCTCCTTTTTTCTTTTTTAAAATACACTATCATGTTAATGAAATCGCTTTCAGTTGTCAAACCATGATTTTAACTTTAAAATTTTTGAAAACAGTTAAAAAAGCCCATTATTGTAGGCTTTTTCTTAATTTTAACGTCAATTAACCCTCTTTTCACATTATTTTTAATGCTATATAATTGATGCAAATCAAGAAAGAAATACTATATAGTATTTCATGTAAGGAGCTAGTATATTTTCTTTATGATAAAAGCAATTAAAAATTTCTTCAAACCGATTGATTTAACAAAAGGTAGCCCTTGGAAAGTCATCTTAATATTTGCTATTCCAATTTTAATATCCACTATTTTAAATAGCGCTTTCTCTTTAATTAACGCTTTAGTTTTAAAAGTGAATGTTGGTGGCGATAGCGTGACTGCAATCAATTCTACTTCACCAATTTCCAGTATTCTATTTAACTTTGCTTATGGGTGTAGTAGTGGTTTTGCTGTTATTGCTTCTAATCAACATGGGGCAAAAGATGATGATGGAGTTAAAAAGTCTTTTTATCATTCCATCTTTTTATCATTACTCCTCGCACTTATTATTATGGCTATTGGTCTTATTTTCTATAAAGATTTATTAAAACTTTTAAATATTAATGAAAGGTATTTGACAAAAGCTGGAAACTATTATCAAATCATTCTTTGTAGTTTCGTCTTCATGATGCTTTCTAACTTCTTAGGTAACTTTTTAAGAGCGATTGGTAACTCTTCTATTCCATTAATTATCTCATTAGGTGCAACTTTGGTAAATATCGGTATGGCTTTCTTACTTACGGGTCCTATTCATTTGGATACCAGAGGGGTTGCCTTAGCAACACTGACCGCTAATCTATTTAATACGGGTATTACACTTTTCTATATTTACAAAAAATATCCCTTCTTACGGTTTAAAAAAGAAAACTTAAAAATGGAAAAAAGCATGATTGGTGGTTTATTAAAAATGGGTCTACCTTTAGGCTTACAATGGTCGATTCTTTTTGTAGGTTCGTTTATTCAAGCACAAAAAGTGAATGGTTTTGGTGAACTAGCAACGAAAGCTGTCAGCTGTTATTCTCCGATGGAAGGATATTTAACCATTCCATTAAGCGTCATGGCTTCTAGTTTATTAAGCTATGTAGGTCAAAACTACGGAGCAAAAGAAAAGCAACGTATCAAAAATGGTATTCGTGATGTCTTTATCATTGATGTTATTTGTTACGCACTCATCGTGTTAATTGGATTTATTATTATTCCTAATGTACCTTATATTTTTCTTCCTAAGAATGAATTAGCTGGTGAAGAAGGTAGTAAAATTATGTATTACTGCTCTACTTATTTAAAGATATTAATTCCATTCTTAATCATGCAAGGTATTGTACAAATGTCGAGATCGTGTTTACAAGGCATTAAAAAGCCAATCATTCCTTTCCTAAGTGGAATTGGCGAACTCGTTGCTCGTGTGGTTATTTGTCTATTTATTCCTGGATGGATTAATCCTTCTAATCCTACAAGTAATGAATCCTATTTAGGCATATGTTTTTCCACACCTATTGCTTGGGTCGTCAGTGCTCTTATCATGGGTGGAAGCGTAATCTACATTATCTTTATTAAAAATCTTCGTTCGTTAGATCAAATTACAGACATAGAAAAAGAGGCATAATGCCTCTTTTTTAGAAATATTTTCTTTGATGTAATTTTACAGGTAGCTTGACTACCTTTTTTTCACGTTTCATATTTTTCAATTTTTCTTGTAAAAGTGTGAAAGCTGTATGGCAGATTTCATCATAATCATAGTCAATCGATGTAATATCCATTAAGCCACATACACGAGTGGATAAACAGTCAAATCCAATAATATGTAAACGTGGATACACTTTTCTAACGTTAGGAATTTCTTTATTCAAACCTTTTAAAAGGGTATACGCTAATTCGTCATTAAAGCAGAAGATACCTAAATAACCTTGATTAATTAAATTCATCATTTGGCTATTCATTTGCTTAGGGTCTAAAATTAAGCATTCACTATCAGGAAGTAAAGTACTCAGTGTTTGTTGGAAAGCTTTTTGTCTTCTTCTAGAGCATTCAACATTCGGCATTTTAATATAAACAAATTTATCTAATTTATGATAATTCACTAAGTAGTTAGCGGCTAACTTACCGCCTAATTCATCATCGGTATAGATTTCATCGATATAATCTTTATTCACTTGACGTCCAATAATGACAAGAGGAATATGATTTAATTTTGCGTTTTCAATCACAGAATCTTCAGGTTCTAGAAGGGTGATAATACCATCAATTCTTTGGGAAATACATTGCTTTAACACATCAAGTTCTAGTCTTTTACTAGAAGCATAGACAATCGTAAAGTCATAGTTTTCTTCTGAGAAAATACTAACTAATTTTTCACAAACAATGGAAAAGTACATGTTCTTTAAACTATTGACAATAACCGCTACTAAGCGTTTGCCATCCCGTTTAATAAACTGTGAAACATTGTTCGGCATATAGCCTAATTCATAGGCTTTTTGACGTACTCTTTCTTTGGTTGAGTCACTAATATCATCACAATCTCTTAAAGCACGAGAAACTGTATTAATCGATAAACCTAATTCATAAGCAATACTTTTTAAACCTGTTGATCGAGGATTCATTATGATTCTCCTTTCGATGATTTTAACAATATATATTTTAAAAGAAATCCACTTTATTTTCAAGTTTGTTACTTGAAAACATTAATTATAAGCACCGCTAAAACAATCCTTTCAATTTTTTTAAAGAAAAGAGAAATGCTAATAATAAACCTACTTTTAAGTTAATTGAGTACCTTCAAATAGGGTGCTAATAAAAATTTGAATTAAAAATATGGATGATGATCTAATTTTGCTAGAAAAAAAGAGAGAGTAAGTTAGAAAAGACTTAATTTCTCTCTCTTTTATATTAATTTTTAGAAATAATTAATCTACTAAACCGACTGCGCCAGTTTTGGCATGTGGACCCTCAACCATATTACCTGTAATCTTTACAGAATTGATTGTATGGGTTCCTTCCATTTGGAATAACATACCAAAGCAAACTTCCATTTTCTTATCAGTTGGGAAAGCAAGGCTTTCATAGGTTACTGTTGCAAAATTTCCTGCTTCATCGCCCGCTTTTGCAGTAACAATGGTTACAATGCTAACTTTTCCCGTTTCATGTGAGAATGAAATTGTTTGAAGTAAATGACAATTATCTAAAACAGAATCTTTATAAGCTGCGAATCCGCCCTCTTCTTGATTAACAAAGTTATTAGTCCAACCGCCACAGTTTCCTTCTTTATTTGCTTGATCTGCTGGGAGGCCTTTTCCGTTAGCAGGATTGTAATATCCCCATCCCCACCAGTCTTGTCTCCAAACCCATTTGTGGGTATCATCATTATCAAATTCTCCAGAATCATTTTCGACTTGAACTTGACCAGCCCATCCACGAGCCGCATCCTTATTACCATTCGTACGAATCATATCGACATCTAAGGTAATCGTCCAATCCGCATTACCATTCATAACACCAAGAATAAAGTTGTTGGTTTGCCAATCAGTTTTAGCTGGATAGTTGAATGTAACTTTCTTTTCTAAACGGTTATGACAGCAGGACCATTCACCATCAGCGTAACTTCCTTCATGGTGAGATAAATCTTTTGGTAAAGTAACTTCAACATCTTCATGGCAAGAAGTACATTTGGTTGTTCCTGTTCCTTCTTTTAAGCAAGTAGCAGGTTCTACCACTGTAATATTGCTTTCATCAATAGTATGCGTATTACCAGTTGCGGCAATAACTTCAGTTTCAGAATGTCCACATAAAGTACAATCATGGCGTTTGCTTCCGTCTTTTGTACAAGTGGCAGCGTTTACAACATACCAAGCACCATAAACGTGGCTATCTTCTGTTGGACAAATTAAAGTTTCATCAACTTTAGCTAAAAGACCATCTTCAGTAATCTTAAGATTTTCAGCAAGTTTAGTGCTTCCCCACCATGGTACAGCTTTCCAGTCAGATGCTGGATTAGAACCAATAGATACGCCAATAACAGTCTCTTTGGTAACTAAGTTTTCAGTTCTTCCTCTATTCATATCTTCATAAGAGGAGAATACTTCAAACACCATATGGTATTGTCCATTTTCTTCAGCTGGTGAAGAAACATAGAAATCAGTGTAATTAGATGTTTTATTTCCACTAATCCAACCTTGACCATCCATTTTGTCTGGATTAATACCACCGATGACACCATATTTATCAACAAATCTAGTTTCAAAGTTATCATTCATCCACCAGTCGTTACTAGCATTACCACTCTTTTGAGCATTCACCCAGTAATCAGCGAAGAGATAGACACCTTTGGAGTTTCTAGATCCATAGAAGTCAATGTGTTCATTTGCACCATTTAAAGTTAAGGTATATTTATTTTCCTTAACAGTATCAGTCCAAATTAAGTCATCCATTTTACCATCTAATGCAACTTTAAATTTTGCATCATCGGTAACTTCAACATTAAAGGTCTTTTCAATGTCACCATATTTTACAGTAATAACGGCATTCCCAGGTTTTTCGGTTGCCGTAACTTTACCAGTAGAGTCTACTGTAGCAACGGTTTCATCGCTAGAAGTAAAGGATAATTTATTTCTATTGAAGTTTAATGTATTGGTACTAACTCTTAAAGTATAAGTTTCATTTAAGAATAATGTGGTTGAATCAAGTGAGAGATTTAATTCGGTGACTTCACCATACATTTTATCAACTTCATCACCAGTTAAAGCTTTGAAATCTTTTACTGTGACTGCAGTAGCCCAACCGCCGACCCAAGCATAAGATGGTTCGTCTGCGGCAATGCCGTCCCATTCAACGTGATTATAGCAGAAGATTTCTTCGCCTTTCATTGTAAAGAGATAATAGTCAGTGCCATCTCTTAATAGGCCCATTTTAAATTCGTTGCCACGGGTAACCTTGTCTTCATTAGAAATACTAAATCCGCCTTTTTGTGAGCTCCATGCCCAGTCATCAAGTAATTCGGTTTGAGTTACAAAGTTAAAGGAAGTCCATCCTGTGGATAAGCTATTCTTCATCGTATCAACATAGAAGAATGCATTTTTAAATTTCTCTGCAGAGACGTTCCAATAGCCGCCTGCGCTTGTACCTGTCATGATACCAAATTTTGGATATAGGTCACTTTCTAAAAAATCATCTAAGGTAATCGTTGCTTCAACATACCACTTTGTGCTATAAACACTATCATAAACTAAAGCAACATCTCCTATTTCTGTAGAAAGAACTCCATCAGATAAGAACATAGAAGAATCAATATTTCCTCTAGAATTAGCAAGGTCAATCGTAGAATGTACAACCGTAAATTTCACACTTGCTGATTTTGAATTATCATCATTACTAGTAGCGGTAATTGTAACTTCTTTGTTTTCTGAAACTTTTAAGAATCTTACAACGCCATTTTTAACCGTTGCGACTTTATCATCAGATGTAGACCAAGTCACCTTTAATTTCAAATCACTTCTATTTGATTTTACATCTGCTGTCAAATTAACATTTGTTCCACCTAAAACACGTGTTTCATCATAACCGGAAATCGTTACCGACTCAACGGTTACGGCTTCTTGAACCGATGTAGTAGGAGTGCTTGGTTTTGAACCACAACTTGCTAAACCGACGAGCAACATTGCAGACAAGGCCAAAATAGGCAATTTCATTTTCATTGTTTTTTTCCTCCTCTAAATTACCTTTTAATTTCAGTGATTAAAACATGAAAAAATGTTGTAATCGCTTTCATCAACTTCATTGTAATATGATTGCTATACTATCGCAAACATTAAAAATAATGTGGTTGCTTTTTCCAATTTTTAATTTTTGGTCTCCATTTTAACGTTAGCAAGAATCAATTGTTTAAATAAATTATAGCCTTCTTGGTTCGGATGTAAGCCATCTTGTTCATAACGGGCATAATTATCACCATATAAGGCCATAACATCTAGATAGTGAACTTTTTCTTGTGTTTCACAATACGCTTTCATATAATTATTACTTATTTCATGACTTTCCCATTTTGAAGCAAATGTCCCTGAACAACGCGTAATTGAAAAATAATAGATGTTAGTTTCTGGATATGCTTTTAAATAATCTTCTATTAAAAGTTGAATATTGCGACCACAAGTTTTGCCACCTTCTTTGTCGTCATCAACATTGTTAATCCCAATATTCAAAACAATATTTTTGGGTTGAACCGTTGTTTGTTCAATAATATTACGGCTAATGACCCGCCAGTCATGCGTGGTGGTCGCACTAATACCTAAATTTAATGTGGAATAATTAGCAAAAGCATCATCAAACTTTTCATCGATGTTTACTTTGTTTGCCCAAAATTCAAAGAAGGAGTCACCGATGAATACGGTGTCTTCTGCTTTCATATTTTTTACCGCCCTATCAATTCTTAACTTTCCTTGTGATTTAAAATCAAAATAAGACTTAGTAAATACTGTGAATGATCCTTTTAAATGTTCACTTTGTGCGGTTACAACCGTCTCACCTTCACTTAAAAAATATACTTTATCGTCTTCAATACTACAGATTTCATCATTTTTGATGGTGTATTCAAATACTTCGTCTTTTGCTTCTTCAGGTTTCGTAAAGAATGGACGTATTTCGATGCCATCAAAGTCGTCGCCATAAACGAATACATCTTGGAAAGCAACTTTTCCAAAATAGTCTTTAGGATAACTACTGGTTGAAGTTGTCTCCGAAGTTGGCGCTACAACTGTAGTAGAATTAGGATTCACGGTGGTTGAACCAGGTTTTGTTTCTCCACAACTAAAAAGCATAGCGCTACAAAGGGCTACAAGTAAGATAGAATTTTTCTTTGATGATTTCATAGATAAAAAATCTCCTTTTTATTTATAGTATTTTTTTAAATGTTGAAAATCAATATCTAACTCTCCATTAAAAGTAATGTTCTTTATCGGCTCACACATCATCCAAGAATGAGCTTTAAAAAATGCCTCAATATCTAAATTAGGGTGTTTGTCATGCATCATTTTTTGGAATTTTTCCGTATGAATTACCTCTAAAACAGGGGTTGTAATATCGGGCTCTTGAGGTTCTTCTTTTCTTATTAAAGAAGGAATTTTTTTATTTTCTTGAAGTTTTTCACCTGGAATTTCAATTTCTAACATTGCTAAAATTTCTTTCACATTTTTTGCAATATAGATTTGATAGGTTCCCTCTTCAATTTTCATTTCATCGGAAGTTACATCATAAACTGCTAAATCTTGATAGAAGACTTCAATTGTAATTTCTTTTTTGGAGTCACCTAAGATTTCTTCTTTAGCAATGGCTTTTAATTCTTTTAGCGGGCGATAAATCACACTATCATTTTTACCCACATAAATTTGAATTACATCTTTAGCCGTAAAGGAAGAGGTATTTTCAATCGTGAGTTCAACTTTAAATGACTTTTCTTCTTTTTTGAGTTTAAAGTTAGAGTAAATAAAATGGGCATAGGATAAACCTTCACCAAAATGATAGTTAATTTCATCATCTTTTTGTTGATCGTAGTAGCGGTAACCCACAAAAATATCATCGTCATAATAAGAATAATAAATAGGGCTTTGGATAAAGTCTTTATAAATTGGATTAGCCTCTAAAGAGCGAACCCAGGTTTCAGGTAAACGTCCACTTGGACTTACTTTTCCGTATATAACATCTCCTATTGCTTCATACATGCCTTCACCTGCTAAATAGCCAATTAAAATACTTGAAGCATTGTTTTTTAATTCATCGATATTGATAACAGATCCTGTAACCACAATAGAAGCATAAGGAATATGATGTTCTTTTAAGAAGGATAAAAGTCGTTTTTGTTCTTCGTGCATCTTTAAAGAGCCACGGTCCCAACCTTCACTTTCATCTTCTTCATATTGTCCTAAGAACACTAAAACTTTTTGATATTGATGAATGGATTTTAGTAATTCATCTTCATTTAAGGTATATTCATTTTTTCGATAAGCTTCTACATAATCAAAAGGAATATTTTCTCTTAAAAGCGCTTGTAGATAGCTAATGTTTTGATGCGTATTCACCCAAGCACTTCCCCCACCAACAAAGCGCGGATGGCTCGCAAAATAGCCTAACACTAAAACTTTTTCTTCTTTGTTAAATGGTAAATAATTATTTTCATTTTTTAATAATACAAAAGACTCTTCCGCTAATCCCCTTGCTTTTTGATGAATCTCATCAAAATCATAGGTAATTGTTGGTTTTTCTTTGTTTGCTAATCGTGATACAGTTCTTGTAATTTCTTCCGTTCTATTTTCAATATCTTCTAAAAAGAAATCATGATGAAAACCTTCATCAATTTCTTTCATCGTTCTTTTAGAAATTGGCATTTCAACGTCTAAACCTGTATGAATGGTTTTCCCCTTATTTACGACTGCAGTCCAGTCACTAATAATTAAACCTTGATAACCGAATTCCTTTCTTAATTTCTTTTGAATTAAATAATCAGATTCATTAACATATAGGCCATTCACCCGGTTATAAGAAGTCATTAATAAACTTGGAGCAGCATGTTGAATCACATAATGAAAAGCCCATAAATAAATTTCGTTTAAAGCACGATAGGACACTTCACTGGAATTCGTTAAACGGAAATATTCTTGGTTATTACAAGCATAATGTTTCACGCAACTTGCTGCACCATTATCCTCTAATCCTTGAATATAGCGGCTAGCTAAAAAGCCCGTTAAATAAGGATCTTCACTAAAATATTCAAAGTTTCTACCACATAAAGCACTGCGTTTAATGTTTATGCCTGGCGCCAAAAGGACATCGACTTTTTTACTTAAACAATCTAACGCTAATAAACGCCCATTTTCATAGCAAACCTCTTGACTAAAAGATGCCGCTAAAGCAGCAGGTGATAATAAACACACGGTTTCTAATATGGATTCTTGGGCACTAAAATCATTTTTTACTGGTTTTCTTACCCCAAGTGGTCCATCATTTACCACAATGGGTCGAATATCTTTTTGATAACAACCAATTTCCCAAGCGTTTAATCCTTCAAAATAATGATAATGCTCATAACGTTCTTTTTTATCCATGTTTTTTTCCTCATCATTTTTATTATACATAAAACCAAAAAAGAGAAAAGAAAAAGGATAGCGTAAAACTACCCTCATCTTTTCTTGTACTGAATAAAAATCATAATTGTATAACGTTTTTTGCATAATTTTTATTGTTTTTTATGCAGAAAGAAAGCTATATTATGTAGAATCATTTCTCTGTTATTTTAAGAAACGATATTTTTTAAAGGCTTTTAATCCTTCAAATACGGCAGTTTCGCCTAATTCATCTTCAATGCGAAGAAGTTGGTTGTATTTAGCCATACGATCGGTTCTTGAAGCAGAGCCGGTTTTAATTTGACCCGCATTGACCGCGACACTTAAATCAGCAATCGTAGTATCTTCCGTTTCCCCACTACGATGGGAAACCATGGTGGTATAGCCATTCGTTTGAGCCATACGAATGGTATCTAATGTTTCCGTTAAAGTACCAATTTGGTTGACTTTAATTAAAATGCTATTCGCAACATGGTGGGTAATTCCTTTTCTTAAGAAGTCACGATTGGTAACAAATAAATCATCGCCGACTAATTGAATCTTTTCACCCAATTTAGCGGTTAAAAGTTCCCAACCTTCCCAGTCTTCTTCACCTAAACCATCTTCAATGGTAATAATTGGATATTCTTCCACCATTTTTTCAAACCAAGCAATCATTTCTTCACTAGTCTTAGAGCCTTCTTTGCTCTTCTTTAAATCATATTTTTTAGTTTCTTTATTATAGAATTCACTGGCCGCTACATCCATACCTAAGAAAATTTCTTTACCAGGAACATAGCCTGCTTTTTGAATAGCTTCCATAATGAGTTCAAGTGGTTCAGTATTACCGTGTTTACAACTTGGGGCAAAACCACCTTCATCACCAACACCGGTTTCATAACCTTTTTCTTTTAAAACGCTCTTTAAGCAATGGAAAGTTTCAACTCCTGCTCTTAACGCTTCTTTAAAAGTTTTAAATCCCGCTGGAATAATAAAGAATTCTTGGAAGTCGACCGTGGAATCTGCATGAGCTCCACCATTAATGACATTCATCATTGGGGTTGGTAACACTTTAGCGTTAGGTCCACCTAAATATTGATAAAGTGGTAAGTTATGCGCTTTAGCCGCTAATCTAGCACACGCTAAAGAAACACCTAACATGGCATTGGCGCCTAAGTTAGATTTAAATGGTGTGCCATCTAAATCTAATAAGACTTGGTCAATTGCGGCTTGTTTGGTGACATCCATACCCACAAGTTTTGGGGCAATGATTTCATTAACATTATGAACCGCTTTTAAAACGCCTTTCCCTTGGTATCTTTTCTTATCTCCATCACGAAGTTCAAGTGCTTCGTTTTCACCCGTAGAAGCACCACTTGGAACAATCGCTCTTTCTTTCATTCCGTTATCAAGCGTCACTTCTACTTCAACAGTAGGATTACCTCTTGAATCTAATACTTCTCGAGCATATACATTTTGAATGTTATACATAGTTCATCATTCTCCTTTTCTGAACAATTTTATTATTGTCCTTTTCAAGAGAAATACAACAAATATGCTTAAAAAGTTTACTTTCCATTGAATAACACATTTTAGGGAACATTTATTCTTGTTTTCTCCCCATTTGTTCCCTAAATTCAGTAAAGTTATAACTGATAAATTATGAAAAAAAAGAACTTCTTTTCATTAGAGCAAATCCATTTTTACTCTACAGAAGTCCTTTTTTAATTTAATGAATCACATCAAAAGAAAGCAAAGCATTAGCAAATAGTTTTCCTAATTCCACCATCGCTAACGAGTCGTAGTGGCAGTAATCAATGCCATTATCCGGTTCTTGATCATAGGAAAGTTGATTTTGAATTGTATCAATGTAGTAATTATTTTCTTCATCTAACAAAGCGTTATTTTTCTTTCCTTGATTGATGATGGAATAATTTTCCCAATAAGGAGAAATACCACCAGAAACGAACTTAATTTTGTTATCGCCTTCTTCAACATAATAGCTAAATTCTTCTCTTAAATCTTTCATAAGATTGAGTTCATTACTTTCATATTGATTCGCGTAATAACCGCCATCAGATTCACCTTGCATCCAGCAAATACCTTTGATATAGGGATAATAATTTTGATCTTCTAATTCACTTAAGCATTGATGAATATAGTCGACCATTCCTGAATATAGCACACCTACAGGTAAAGTTTCGGTTGAACTTGAAGTTGATAGCCAATCTCTTTGAAGCGTGGTTCCTCCACTTGCATATTTAATAATAAATAAATCGCGTTCAAATGTCTTCGTTTCAAAAACTTCATTCATCCCAATTTCTGGGCCAAATCTTTCAAAATCATACCCCATACCTAAACGAATAGAAGAAAAGGTTTTCGATTCATTTAAATGGGTGGGTTGCATAGCATTACAACGAAATTTAATTTTGGTATTAGAACTATGTGCTTCAAAATATTTATTAAATAACGCTTCATCTTTTTGCATTAACATCCGATTCCAAGTATTGCCTTCCGCATTGGATTGTCCGCATAAAATAATGACATTGGCTTCTTTTACTGTTGGTGTTTCACCCGTGGTGGGCAGCACGCTTGAAGAAGTCGAAACGGGTGTATGAGAACATGCGCATAACATGAGTGTCATAAGAAGCACTGAAAATATATTATTTTTTCTTGTTTTTTTCATTTGTTTTTTCTCCTTTTAATGATGGATGGGTTCCATTTTAGAATGATAGGGATAAAGCACTAAACGCTCATTGCCGTCAAAGGTATTGGGAGCATGGAAAGTCATCATTTTTTGACCGTCCTTTTCAAACACCATAGCGTGACCTCCATCTTCACTATAAATGGGCTGATCTTCTTGAATCCAAGGACCTTTGATGGATTTACTATGACATACACCAATGGCATATCCCGTTTTTGAATAGCTTGACCATATCATTTCTAAACCATCTTTTTGTTGAATGATAAATGGTCCATCAGTGACATAGTTATTTTTTCCTTGAAAAGCAATGGGCCATTTAGCGTCTTTTGCCGAAAATAGAATTTTAGGTTCACTAACGGGATGTGTTAAATCATCCGATAATTGCATTAAACAAATCGTTCCATTTCCTATTTGTAGCCATTCGTGACAAAAGATAAGATAAGGTATTCCTTTTTCAACCCAAAGGGTTCCATCTAAACATTCCCAATTTTTCGGCGTAATTGCGTGTTCGGTTAAACACGTAAATTCCCCGTCTGGACGATCAGAAACAAAGATTTGGGTACCTCTACAGCAATTGTCTGCTTTACAAGACGCAAACAGATAGTACTTATTTTTGTATTTATGCATTTCTGGCGCCCAAAAATCTTTATTGCCCCAAAAATGAGAACTCCCTTGAAAAATGGTAATGGGTTCGGTAAATTCTTCTAAATCTTTTGATTTGTATACCACAAAAGAAGGATAAAGTTCATCTTTTTTTTGATAGGCAGAATATAGATAATAAACTCCGTTTTCAAAATAGATAAAGGGATCTCGAATATAAAGATCTTCTTTCTTAATCATAATCTCACCTTCTCAGTTTTCTACCTTATCGAAGGTAATGACGATGGTTTCAAATTCTTCTAGCCATTTAATCAGATTAATACCTACTAAACGAAGTTGTTTTCCTGAATAAATCTTTCCATCTAAGGAATTTTGATAAAGCGTTTCATCATCTAATCCATCGAATTTTATAAAGCGAGATAAATTGCTTTCTCTTCTCTTATTAAAGAAAATCGCAATGGCTTTTTCTTTATTTTTTGCCACACAAATCATGGACATATGGTTGGTTTCATAAGGCGATTCCATACGATATAAATCACCATTTTGAATACAATCCAAATGATATTTTTTATAGAGTTCTGCAATTTCGTTAATTTGTACAATATCTTCTTTATTTAAGTTCACTGGATTCATTTCATAGCCATACGTTCCAAAAAGTGCGATAGCGCATTTTGCATAATAAGGAAGTAACGCACCGCTAAAGGCATGAGAACCGATGGAGGATAATGGATATCCGTAGGTAGAAGCGTAATTAATGAACACTCTTTCGACTGCGTCATTGGAGTCACTGGCTTGAATTTGTGGACAATACGATAACATTCCCATATCGAAACGACCACCACCGGAAGCACAGTGTTCAAATAGAATGTTAGGATAACGATCCACTAACATACCATAAAGATGATAAGCGCCTTCCATAAAACGATGATACACTTCACCTTGATGCTTTTTATTTAAAGTGGTGGAATACACTTCACTTAAACAACGATTGAAGTCAATCTTCACATAATCGATAGCGTATTGATCTAATAAATTACAAATTTGGGTATAAACATTTTGAACCGCTTCTTGATTCGTCATATCTAAAACCAATTGATGTCTTCCTAAAGATAGCTTAATTCCTGGTAAACCTAACGCATATTCAGGGTGTTCTTGATAAAGTTTAGAATTAAAAGAAATCATTTCTGGCTCTAACCAAATTCCAAGCTTCATATGATTTTGATGACAGGTTTCAATGATTTTTTCTAAATTAATCTTTTTAGGATTAACCGTCCAATCACCTAAAGAAGAAGTGTCATCATATCTTTCACCAAACCATCCATCATCTAAAACGAACACTTCGGTATTTAAAATTTTGGAATGTTCAATAAAATCACAGATTTTTTGGGTATCAAAATCAATTGTTGCGCCTTCCCAAGAATTAAATAGAATACCGCGGTCAATAAAAGCATAAGGAGAACGAATAATATGTTGACGCACAAAATCATGTAAAGTTCTTGATAATGCGCCTCTTCCTGTACTTGAATAAGCCATAATGACTTCTGGTAAGAATAATTTTTCATTTTCATCTAAACAATAGGAGAAATCTTCTTCATTGATACCGAATAAAATACGTGTTGAATTCCATTTACTGACATCAACTTCAAAAGCAAAGTTACTAGAATACATTAAAGAAAATGCATACGCTTCTCCATCTTTTTCGTTGGTATCCGGTCTTTCTAAGAAAAACACTGGATTTTCATTATGCGAAGTAAATCCATAATTCGATTGAATTCTTTCTTTTCCGTCATGAAGTTTTCTTCGACAAATATTTTTTTCTTTACACCAATCCCCATAAAAATGCGTGAGATAATAATTATCATCAGGCAAATCTAAAGTCATGGAATAGGCTTTTACGACATGGAAGGAATTTTTTCCTTTATTTTCGATATAAGCACTACGCGTGATAACATCTAAATCTTCAAATATAGAATAGAATAAATGAACATAAGCTTCACTTAATTCATCTTTTAAAACGATTTCTAACGTCATACATGTTTCATCTTTTCCAAAAGAAGAAGGAAGAGTTTCCATTCCTGGTTTTCCTTTTAAAATTTGATGAGATACATAAGTGAACTTTGTATAATTCGTATTTAAATCGGGCTTATGAATGATGATGGGCGCTCCACGTTTATCAAAACCACCATGGGTGGGAAGTTCCATCATGGAAAAATCTTCGTAGTAGTGGAAATGGGTCCATGGTACCATTTTTTCAGAATTGCTTTCCTTATCTAAATATTGCCATCCCCAATCTCCTCTAGAAGTGAGATTTTGTAAATCTAAGTTTTCTAAATAGGGGCCAAAATAAAAGTGTTGAAGATAATTAAAATCATTAATTCCTAAATAATAAGAAATTCTTTGGTTAAATAAATGAAAGTATCTTTCTTTCTCGTTATAGTAAATCAACATAGTTCACTTCCTCTATTCTTGTAATTTTTTGTCCGCTGACATCGTCAAATAAATGTAATTTTTCCATATTCACATTCAGTAAAATATGGGCACCTGAACGTATGATGTAATGGTTCGGTACTTTAGCAATTAAGTCAGTAGACGATAAATCTGAATGTACATAATAGTCACTACCAATGAGTTCCACTATCGTGGTATTCACATCAATACAAGAGCTTTCTTTCTCTCTAACTAAAGTTAAATCCTCTGGACGAATACCAATTTTCACTGCATGCGAGCCTTTTAAGTATTGTTCATAGGTTTGAATAATCTCTTGAATTTTTTGCTTTTTCTCTTCCATTGTAGTTGGAATACTTTCGACAGGTTGAGTGCCACTATCCTTATTTTGCGTAAAGGCTTTGAAGGATTGAATCTTTTGTAACTCTAAATCGATGACACTATCTTCTTTATCGCTTAATATTTCTAAAATACGTTTAAGAATTTTCACCATCTTTGTTTTAGCAAAAGGATCTTTTCCTTTTATATTTTCTACCGCATCTAATTCGTCTTCGACTTTGATAGCGATATCTTCAAGTAGTTCATCAATAGAAAATAAAGACATTTCTTTTATAATCTCTTGAGAGTCCTTAAGTTCTTTGTTTTTAATTTTTACAAGAAGATTCTCCACCTGTTCTTTCACTTTTAAACTACCTGGATGATGAATTCTTTTCAATAAAGTTTTCCAAAATTCTAGTTTTTGTTTATAAAATTTTTGGTGTTGCTCTTCTATTCTTTTCGCGTACTCAAGTTTTGTACCATCTTCTAAAGTAATGATGCCTTGATCATAAGTTCCACTTAAGATATTCATCGCCGGTGCCCCAATAAAGGTTGCGACGAATAGATTCTCTGGATTCATATAAATCTCTCTAGGTGATCCAATTTGTTGAATCCATCCCTTGTTCATAACGACAATTTTAGTAGCCATGGTCATAGCTTCGGTTTGGTCATGGGTAACATAAATCGTAGTGGCACCTACATTTTTATGAATACGAACAATTTCACTTCGCATGGACACTCTTAATTTTGCATCTAAGTTACTTAAAGGTTCGTCCATTAAGAAGAGTTTTGAATTTCTCACTAATGCTCTACCTAGAGCAACACGCTGCATTTGTCCACCCGATAATTCTTTTGGTTTACGATCAAGATAAGCACCTAAATCTAAGAAATTCGCAGCGTTAAATACTTTTTCTTTAATTTCTCTTTCCGTGTATTTTCGTAAAACATAAATTGGTTCCGGATTTTTTTCTAATGTTTCAATTTCTAATTGAATTTCTTTTCTTTCTTCTTTTTTAGTTTCATCTAAAGAAGAAAGCTTTTTCTTTAATTCTTCAATTTTCTCATGGTTGATAACTACAATCGGTTGTTTAGTCTTTTTATCTAACTTGGGTAACCATTCTTTTTTTACTCTTAATCCATAACTCATATTTTCATATACTGTCATATGAGGATATAAAGCGTAAGATTGGAAAACCATGGCGATTCCGCGGTCTTTACTCGGTAAATAGTTCGCTAGTTGTTGGTTGATATAAAGATAGCCACTAGAGATTTCTTCGAGTCCAGCAATCATACGTAAAGTGGTCGACTTTCCACATCCAGAAGGTCCTACTAAAACAATAAAATCGTGAGGATCAATTTCTAGATTGAAGTTAAAAACAGCTTGAACTTTATTGGGATAAACTTTATTAATTCCTTGTAAAGAAACAAAGCTTTGAATATTTTCATTACGAAGCATCTTATGATTTTCTTTATATTGTTTCCTTGCTTCTTTCACAGTAATCTTTTTTTCTTTTTTCATCATTTTGTCCTCTTTACCTTTTAATACCTGTCATGGATACGCCTTCCACTAAACGATCTTGAATTATGCAATATAGAATAAAAATCGGAATCATGGAAATGACAGAACACGCTAATTGGATGCCGACTTTGGTATAGGATTGATTGCCTTCAATGACTTTAGAAAGGCCAACCGCTAAAGTCCACATCTTTTTATCCGCTTTACCAATAATCAATTCGGCCCATTGTAAGTCATTCCATGCGCCTAAGAAACTAAATAAACCTTGTACTAAAAGCGCTGATTTTCCTAAAGGTAAAACAATGGTACGGAAAATACGGAAGTTACTTGAGCCATCCATTCTTGCATTTTCAATTAAGTCTTTGGGAATACCTAAGAAGAATTGACGAATTAAATAAAGGCCATAAACACCGCATAACCCCGGTAAAATTAAACCTAACAAATTTTTATTTAATCCCATTTGGATGATGTTCGTAAATTGCGGTACGGTATTGACAATGCCGGGCACGGTCATCGTAGCAATTAAAAATCCAAAAAGAATATTGGCGTATTTTAAATCCATAAATACAAAGGCATATGCCGCTAAAGACGCAATCGCTAAATAAATAAACGTTGTGGCTAAAGCGACAATAAAGCTATTAATAATCCAGTTGAATACGGGGTATTCTTCACTAGAAAAAATAGCAATATAGTTTTGAATCGTCCACGCTTTCACATTCGTAGGAAGGAAACTTCCTGGATAAAAGCGTAAATCATTTGCGTCTCTAAACGAAGAGATAACGCCCCAAATGAGTGGAAATAGTAATAGTAAACAAACAATCAATAAAACAGCAGAACTAACGTATTTCCCCAGATGCTTTGAACGTTTTAAATTGTTTTGCATACTTATCCCCTCCTTTTCTTTCTTTAGTAATTAGCATTTGTGCAACTGAAATTAGAGCGATAAATACACCTAAACAAATCGCCATAGCGGAAGTCATTCCGTATACGGCAAAGTTCGTACCTTTTAATTGGTTTTGAATGACATAAATTACGGTATATACCGAATTTTGGGGCTGAACATAAGAACCTAAAATGTAACATTGTCCATAAAGATTCATATATCCACATACCGTGGTAAATAAACAAATAATCATTTGGTTTTTAATTTGTGGAAAAGTAACATCAAACCGTTGTCTAAATTTACTACAACCATCAATGGCACTTGCTTCATATAATGATTTATCCACATTTTGTAAGGCAGCGGTAAAGATAACAAAGTTGGTGCCTAATCCACCCCAAACACAGAAAAGGATAATGATCATCCATACAGTAGTTGGGTTTTGTAACCAGTTTACATTGATTTTGAATAGGTTATTAATAAAACCATATTCATTATTAAACATATTTAAAAAGATAACGCCAGTTGCGGTAATTGGAAAAATGCCTGGTAAATAAATAATCGCCCGGTAGATTTTGTATCCTGGTGGTTTGGCATTAATTAATAACGCTAATCCAAGAGGAATCAAAATACATAGAAGGACAATAATTGCGGTGGCCATCAATGTGTTTTTCATACCATTCCAAAAGTCTTTATAATACGATGTATTGGAATCAAAAAGGATCTTTTGATAATTTAAAAATCCCCGCCATGAAATATCATTAACATTCGCAATATTATATCGATATAACGACATAATGCACCCCTTAATAAAGGGGTACATGAAAAAGACGAGAAAAGAAATTAAGTAGGGTGCCATAAATAAAATGGCCAATCCATATTTCTTTAAAAAGCTTGTCGTTTTAGATACGCGTTTGGTATATTCCTCGATGGTTGTTCTCTTGGATGAAAACATAACTACAAGTCCTCACGATCTGAGATTCTAAGCATACAATCTTGATAATTGGTTTCAAGAATACTACTAATGGTTTTACTCTTATAAGTAGAAGCCATCACTTGTTTAATCGCAACTTGATACGATTCATAGATTTCATCATAGTAAATAGTGGATGGAAGAATTTGATATTGCGTTGTGCTTCCATAATATTGAACATATTTTTTATAGTATTGGTTATTTAAATATAAATCATCGGAAGATTGAACAATTAAAGAAGCAGGAAGGTGTCCAGCTTGTGTCCAAACGCCACCACAGTTTTCCGCTAAATAGTTAATGAAAATAGCGGCAGCAATTCTTTCGGTTCTACTCTTACAAGTTTTTACAATCGTAGCGGTATGAGAATCACCAAAAATTGCATTAGCGTATGGCTTGGTATTATCTAAAGCAAATAAATTACCAAAATTTAAAATAGCCATGTTTTTTGCACTTCCGCCATCAGCGGCATACATACTATCAATTAAAGCAGTATCTTTATAACCACTCCAAGCACCATCTAAATAGAAAGCAGATACACCTGAGTGGAATTCAGAAATACCCGCATCATAGTTTAAATCTGGTTTACTTAAAGCATGACGGTTGACACTAGTTTCTGTCGGCCAAAACCAATCTCTTAAAATTTGTAGGCCTTTTGCAACTTCTTCAGTATTATAAGCAGGTTTGCCTTGTTCATTCACTAATTTTCCACCGTTTTGTAAAGCAACAGTTTGGGATAAATAAGCATTTACCCACATATCACCAGAAGAAATGGGAAATGGATAATAAGGTCCTTCTAAATCAGGAACATATTTTCTCCATTTATAAACATCATCGGTCGTTATAGCGGAAGAATTGTTTCCTCTTACCCATAATTCACCTTGTTCCGCTTTTTCTACTAAGGTATCACAGGCCCCCATGAGCTCAACATAGTTGGTGGGCATATTGATTCCGTTTTTCTCTAAAATATCTTTTCTAACGAAAATCATGGTAGAGTCTACAGAAATAGGAAGGCCAAATAAACGATCACCGACAAAGCAAGCGGAAATTAAATTGGTTTCAAAATAAGTTGCATCAAAACCAATATTTGCCGTTTCTAAATAAGTATCGATAGGCACTAAAATATCATTGTTTTCTAAGGCTGCAATCTTTTCACCATAACCATAGAAAATATCCGGTGCGTTATCAGGATCTTGAGTTACCGATTGCGCTAAAGCACCATAAATAGAATAACGTGATTCATGATAAGGATTAATTTTGATTTGTCCTTTATAAAGTTCATTAAATTGGTTGATGATTTGATCTTGATACACACTGTCAGGATTAGTGCAAACGCTCCACATACTTAATTCAATGTTATCAAAAACAACATTTCCGTTTTCATCATAAGTGACATCATCAATGGAATCGTCTTTCCATTCATTTTTCGTAGAACTTGTAGAGGTTGTTCCGCCACAAGCAATTAATGATAAAGACGCAATAGATAACGCCATCCATTTGGTAAATCTTTTTTTCATTTTTTTGTTTCTCCTTTTTAATTAATATAAGGTCCAGGAATTTCACCTAAACTAGGATAGGTTTCCTTACAAATAGGGAAGCCTTTTTCATTCCAATAAATTCGATCAATATATAACGTTCTTGTATTTTGTTGACCGGTAGTTGAAGCACTTGGATTATAGGCATGATAGACAATCCAATCTAAACCTTTATCATCTTGTACAATCGCACAATGGCCCGGTCCCATACCTCTTTTTAAATGCGGTTGAATGACCGTTGTGCCACGGTTCGGTCCATCAATCGCTCTTCCATTTTGACCTACATAAGGTCCATATAAGGTTTCTGAACGACCCACGACAACGTGATAATCAGATTGTAATCCCGCGCAACATCCGCCCGTCGATAAATACAAATAGTAATAACCATTTTTCTTTTGAATAAAGGAAGCTTCATAGTTATCGTTATAATATAAATCAAAGCCAGCAATTTGTACTTTGTTTTCTTTTTGTGTTTCTAATCCGTCTTTTAATGATAATCCATCATCGCTTAGTTCTATAATCCAAATGCCATCGCCACTGCCCCATACGCAATAAACGGTTTCATCTTCAATAAAGACATAGCAGTCAATGGAATTTTTAACGCCAATATCTTTGGAGTCAAAAAGTTTCCCATAATGGGTCCATGGTCCATAGGGTGTTGGGGCACTTGCTACACCAATTCCGGTATAGTCTGAATAATAACCGCCCGCTCCTAAGGTATAATAGAAAACATATTGGTCTTTGATTTTCGCTACAGAAGGTGCCCAAACGCCACCTTCACCATTATTCCAGCCAATATATTGTTGATAGTTCGGTGTATCTAAAAATACCGAGCCACAATATTCCCACGTTTGCATGTTACGACTTTTGAAAATAGGACCGGGATCAAAACCATATCCTTTTTCTCCTCTTGTGCAATCAAGTTGAGTGGAATATAAGTAATAATATCCGTCGTCTCCTCTTAAACAGAAGGGATCAGCTATTCCTACAAACTCTTTTTCACCATTAGGCTTTAAAAAGATACCTGGATTAGTAATCATGTTATTGATATCACCAGCATCTTCATAAATATCAATAGAAGTCGATGAAGTGGAAGGTGTTGTTTCTCCACACGCTACAAATGATAGAAGCGTGAAGATAAAAATAAAGAAGCGAAATAATTTTTTCATCAATACTGTTCCTCCTTCTTTTTCTCTTTTACAATATAAGTTGGGCCTAGATGTTCATAAGAAGACGCAACTTTATCTTTTACATAAGGCATGGATGTTTTTTCATCCCATAAAAGTTGATCAATAAATAAGGTTCTTGTATTTTTATTGGAACTCGTTTGATCATAGCCATGATAGACTATCCAATAATCACCGATATCATCTTTTACGACCGAACAATGTCCAACACCCGTAGCAAATTCACGGTTATTATCCACAACAATATCACCATCACCAGGTGACATCATATCATTGCCTAACGAATCTTTAAAACCACCGAGCAAGGATTGACTTTTTGCCACTACAACATGATAACCAGCATCAATACCTCCATCCCATCCACCAAGGGATAAGAAGAGATAATAATAGCCATCTTTTTTTACGATGTGAGCGGCTTCAAAGTTATCGATAGAACCTTGTACCCAACCCCAACCAGCAATTTTATGCATATTTTCTTTGGCGTAAGATAATCCGCCATACATATCAATGCCATCAGGGGACATTTCGGCGACGTAAATTCCATCACCACTCCCCCAAATCATCGAAACACTGCCATCATCGTCGACAAATACATCTTGGTCAGATGAATTATAAACACCAATTTTTTCACTATCGAAAACTTTTCCATAGTGCGTCCAAGGTCCATATGGGGTAGGCGCAGTTGCAACACCAATGCCTGGATTATAAGAAGATCCGGCACTTAATGTATAATAATAATTATATTGATCGGCAATTTTTACCACGTTCGGTGCCCATACACCAGGGACTACACCTGCATATTGTTGCCCCCATTTTAAAACGTCTTCTTGCCCATCAAATACGCTTCCTACATAAGTCCAATTCACTAAGTCAATGCTTCTCCAAATTGGGCCATAATCGAAACGGAATCCACTATCATCACCTCTAAAAACGGTTTCGTTTGTTGAGTATAAATAATAGTAGCCATCATCCGCTTTAAGGCAAAAAGGGTCGGCGCAAGGGCCGAAACCCTTTTCGCCTTTCCCTATATCGAATTGAATTGAATTTTTGTAAGTCGTATTTGTATATTGGATATCTGGAGGATTTTCTGTCGTATTACTTGTTGTATTTTCTTCCGTTTTACCACATGCACTGATAGAAATGGTAGTAAATGCAAGTAAACTCAACAGCGTTAATCTTTTGAAATTCAACATACTTTTCTCCTTATTCTATTCCGTAAAATGTAACGTTTCTAAAGGTTCCAGAAGCTAAGTTAGCACCAAAGATTGGGTGATAATTTCCCACATAAGAAGTCGTAATATTTAAAACGGCCGCATCGTTGAAATATAAGACTAAAGTAGCACTAGTTTCTGAAGTAAGCGTTCTCACTAATTTATAGTGACCTTCAACGGTTACTCCATCCGCACGAGTCGCTTTATCTTGGTTTTGCCAATAGGTATGGTCTCCACCGCTCCAGTTAAAGATACGATAATCGAATGCTTGTGCTCCGTTATTGGTCATAGCGAAGGTATCCGCAACATATGGACTTTCAATACCGACTTGACGTAACGCTACACCAATACGGGTATTGTTATCATTATTTGCATCTGCGCCTACACCACTTAAATCAAATTCAATAGCGAAGTTCCCTTTTAATAAGGCTTTATCACCTAATGGTTTAACGGCAGCATTTTGGAAGACAGCACCACCGGTCATACTGAACTCAGAATCACTAACGAAGGTAACGTGTCCGCTCGTATCTCCGTTAAAGAAGACTTGTTTCATCGCTGCAGTATTGAGCTTTTCATCAATAGTGGCTTTATCTAAAGTAACAGACCAATTCGTAATATTAATTTGTGTATCTTTAGTAATAATCGTTGGATAAGTATTTACATCATGGAACTTATCACTGATTTCAAACCAATATAATTTGTTATTTAATAAATAGTAATAATTATCTCCATCTCTTAAAATACCTAATTTTAAGTCGGAAGGATCCATGGTACTAATACCATTGGCTTGCCAAATCATGGATTGAGCCGTAATTGCGCCCCATCCATTTGGAACATCCATCATTACCGTCTTTTGTCCTTCTTTTGGTGAGAAGAAGAAGGCTCTTGCGTATCCGTCGGCATCATCGGTTGCCGAACCGATACCAAATCTTGCCCAGCCATCGCTAGAACTTCCAATCATCGAGACACTCGCTTCTGCATAATATCTTGTGCCACTTGCATTAAACATTGCAAAAGCGTGTGGATTATCAGTTTCACTTACTGCACTAGTTTGAAGGTAGGGTTCATCTTTATCATTCATATGAGAATAATCAACATTTTTTGCATATCCTTCTTTATTAATTAAGAAATCAGGACGAACAGCAGTAAAGGTAAATGTACCAAAGACTTCTTCTTTAACTAAAGATGCAACTTTAATAGTTACGGTTCCATCTTTTAATACACTGACGGTATTTCCTTCAATAGAAGCGGCATCGCTAGGATCAATGGTTACTTTCACATTTTCATCAGCGGTGCTTGGTAAAATGGTATAGTCTAATTCAAAAGAAGTACCTACATAATAAGAAGTTTTTGTATTGTTAATGGTAATAGATGTTGGTGCTACTTTTAAGACTTGAATGGTTAATTCATCTTTCACATTTTCATCGGATTTGGAAACCACACTAATGGTAGCAGAGCCTTCTTTTAAAAGCTTAATTTTGTTTTCTTTCCTTTCTAAAATGGTAGAATCACTAATTTCAACTTTAACATCCTCTTTGCATTCCGTTGGTGTAACAACATAACTAAGTTCAAATTCATCACCTACACGTCCTGAAGTGAAATCTTTATTAATTTCAATTTTCGTTGGGACTTTTTTAGCAACTTCAAAAATAATTTCATCTTTCACTGTTTCATTACTTGCACTGCTAGCTGTAATGGTAACAGAACCAGCACTTAAGAAATTAACAAGACCTGTGTCTGAAACCGTAGCGGTGGTTGCACTACTTGTTTTATACACCAATGTCTTATCCGCATTTTCTCCAGTCGTCGTTAATTTTGTATTAATTTGAACGGAATCACCCACAAAATATTTTGTGGTTTCATTAGTAATTTTAACTTCTGTAACTTTTGGTGTTTCTACCGTTGTCGTTGGCGTCATCGTAGTAGTGGGTGGTACTGTCGTTGTTGGGGTTACGGTAGTAGGTGTAGTATTTGAACTAGAAGACGGTTGATTTCCACAAGAAGTTAAAAGACCTACTGTTCCTAAAATCGTTCCTAAAATCGTACCGAATAAAGTAATTTTTTTCATTGTTTTTCTCCTTACTTACTTTCTATTTCTTTAAATTCAAAATTCTTAACTGTTCCTTTTGCGTGATTAGCACCAATCATGATTAAGTATTTTCCGGTATAGTTAATCTTTAATACTTTTTCATTGTTATCAGCATCAAAGAACGTATATTCTGTACCATTTAAATAAACTTTGAAGGTCGATGAAATGCTACCTACAATTCTTTCAATTTTCACATGAATCGTTGCTAAATCTTTGGTTGAAGATTCAAATTTTGAAGAATTGTAACTGGCCTTAGCAATCGTACCATAAGAGAATTGCGAATCATAATTCCAAGTTCTAAAATGGAAAGATTGTTCGTCTAACATAATGGAATCACATACAACAGGCTCATCGGTGTCATATCTTCTTAAAGCAACACCTAACATTGAATTGATGTCATCGACAAAATTTTCATAACCTTCGACATCAAATTCGATGGTAAAGTTACCGCCAATCATGCCTTTATCACCATAAGATTTTACACATTGATCACGGAAACGATAATTTTCCTCATTTGCATAGATGTTATTAAATTTGAATTCTGTGTTGCTCACTACCGTGACTTGACCAGCAGAAGTGCCACTATTAAAGAATTTTTTATCAAAATCCGCTGATTGAAGCATGGTATTTAAAGTCGTTTCATCACTTACATATTTCGCATCGCTAGCGGTAAAGGAGGTGTCTTTCGATAAAACAACTGGTAAAGTTCCCATTTCGTTGAAACGGTTGTTGAATTCATACCAATAAAGAGAACCATTAATGGTGTAATAGTAGTTATTTCCATCTCTTAAAATACCCATGGTAAGATTGGTAGGATCCATATCACAAATACCATTGACGTGCCAAACCATTGAACGAGAGGCCGCAGCACCCCAGGTATTTGGGAAATCCATCATTACCGTTTTTTGTCCTTCTTTTGGTGAAAAATAGAAGCCTCTGGTATCATTATCATTAGATCCACTTCCAATGCCCACTCTTGTCCAGCCATCCGTAGTAGATGCTAAAATGTTGAAGGTTACTTCTGCATAATATTTAGTGGATGGCGCCGCATTAAACCATGCCATAGCGGCTGGGTTATCACCTTCAATTAATTTGTTTTTGGTTTGAATATAAGCTTCTTTATCCGCTTGGTGAGAATAATCCATGTTATCGGCATATCCACCTTTGTTGGTAAAGAACATTCCTTTTTTTACTTCATATATTTTCTTATCAAAAACTGTTGGATCAGAAGTCGAAGTGACAGTAATCTCTACTTCTCCAGCTTTTAAGAAAGAGATTTTTCCATTTTCATCAATGGTCGCTACCGTTTCATCGGAGGACTTATAAGTTAAACGTGGATCAGCGTTTTCAGGCGTAATTGTAACACTAATGGTAGTGTCTTCTCCCACCCATCCTAAGCCATTTCCTTCTCCATTAATTTTTACACTTGTTGGTTTGTTAGCGGCGATGACCGTAACTTCTACTGAAGTGTAAATTGAAGGATCAGCAGCTAAAGCAATTTTGATATCCGCTTTTCCTTCGCTAATGCCTGTTACTCTTCCGCCTTCAACTGTGGCAATGGTTTCATCCGAACTAGACCAAACCACGTCACGTTTAGCGGTACCTGAAACAAGCACACGAATCGTAATAGTATTTCCTACCGATACTTCTTTTATGGTTGAAGTAACTTTGATTTGAATATTACTTGGTGCTTCTGTAGTTACTGACGTGCTTGTACTTGCATCGTGATGATTGCAAGCGGCCAAACTTGTACAGGTACAAAGTAATAATGGAAATAATAGTAAACATTTCTTTATTTTCATTGAATTTTTCCTTCCCGCGGTAATTAAGAAACCGCTTTCTTTAATTGTATATTACCATACTTTAACGTTAAAGTAAATATTTTTCATTGCAAATTTTTAAAAATGTTTATCGTTAAAGTACACATCATTTTAGCATGTATTTTAATCATTCTGCGAAAATTGACATATTTTGCCATCTATGATATTATGTAAAAAATAAATAGTAATTATATTAGCGAGTTATATTCTATACATTCAGTGAAGTTGGTGGAAAAATGCAACAAAAAAAGAATATTACATTAAAAGATATCGCATTAAGAGCAGGTATATCGATTAATGCTGTTTCAAGGGCGTTAAGAGATTCACCTGATATTTCTGAATCAACCAAAGAAAGAGTGCGAAAAATTGCTACTGAGTTAGGTTATGTTCCCGATAGTGTGGCCCGTAGCTTAAAAAATGACAATTCTAAAATTGTCGCTCTTGTATACAACGACTTCTATAATCCTTATTTCGCTATTTATTGTGAAAAGGTTTTTCACTACATCAAAGAAAAAGGTTACAAATGTAACCTCATTTATTCTGACACTAATCTTATGACCATGAATGACATTGAAAATATCATGATCAATCGTTATTGCGGTGTTATTTCCTTTGTGGAACCCACCACTGACGTTGCTCTCTTCTTTAAAAAAAGAGAAATTCCTTTTTGCTTAGTTGGTATTAATTCTAACGTTGAATATATTGATTGTGTTTATACCGATGATATTGATGGTGGCAAACAAGTAGGAAATTATTTTGTTCAAAATGAGTTTACTAAAGCTCTTTATCTAACAAATAGTATTTCGGAAACAAGCTTCCGAAGATTTTTAGGCTTTTCTGAAGTCGTTAATGCATCAAATAAACCCTTTAGTTTCATTCCATATCAATACCAAAAAGATTTCATCCAAATTGCTTATAAAAAAATCGTTTCAGAAGATATCGATTTCGTCTTTTGCTTTTCTGATTCGTTAGCAATTGAACTTATCAGTTATTTAAAACAAAAAAGAATGAAAAAGAAAATTAAAATTATTGGATACGATGATATTCATCAATTCTATCCTATTTTTAAAAATGTCGATTCTGTTAGAACAGACACGGAAGAAATTGTACATTTTGCCTGTGATCTTATTATTGATAAAGTGACGCAAGAAAAAAATATTAATGAATATTTCACTAAAATGTTTCCAACCTACCTTCACATTATTAAAGAATAAACAAAATCTTATTACTAGTATTTCATAATTGTCTCTATAGTTCATTTTCTAAAAACTCTATAAAAAAGTTTACAATATAATTATAGCTCGTTTTAATCATGCCGTTTTTAATCTTATAAGCAAAAATTTCAAATCAATATTTTATGTTCATAATTTAATTTTTTAATAAATTCGGAGCGACTTTTCAATGAAAATGCAACAAATTCGGAGCGACTTTTTTAGCAAAAAGCAACAATTTCAGGGTGACTTTTAAAAACCATCTCTAAAAATCTAAGAATGTTTATAATAAAATCTATATCAAAAACTTCCATAAAAAACCAACTTTTTCGCTATTTTTGTTCAAGCATCAGCAAGTTTTTGATTCATTTTTATCATCACTTTTTGTTTTGCTTAAAACCTATAAAAATGAATTTTTTCTTTATCATCATTATTATATTCGCTCCTCTAAATACAATTAAATTGGATTTTAAGGAGTATTTCAATGTAATTTTAAGTACTATATATGAAATTTATTTTTTTAGTTTTTAAAAAAATGGATTCCTAGCATTTTTAGATGCTTTAAATTTATTATATGTTTATATTTTTTATGTTATTTTGCATTATTTTTACGACTAAGTAAGACTATGGTTTCCACATGCATCGTTCCCACATAAAATACATGTTTACGGGACCGAGGCAGGCTACGGAATAGACATGTCCACTGACGTTTGATTTTTCTTATGTCTACTGGAAGGTTGATACGAGAAAAGTCGTGTTGGTATAAATGTTTTGTTTCGCATTTCATCTTCTCGATAATAGGGCCTTCTTCAAAATGGCTTAGCTTTTCTGAGATTATTTAATCAATATCCATTTATTTCATCGCCTCATAATGTGGCATACGGCTTGGATGATATAAGCTTGTAATCGTCGTCGTGAGTATAGAAGTATTCCATGAGCCAATAGATTCCATCGGTTCCTTTTCTGAGCTTTTTGGATAGCAACTTCCTTGTTATCGGCATGACTTGAAAGATGCTGATGTATTTGTGCTTTGTGTAATAGCATTTCACAATCCTCGGCGTTTTGAACGCCTCAGGCAGCAGCAATACCGTCCCGCAGTATTTTTCCTTGATCCCCATGTCGATCGTATCGGAGACCGTGATTGCCTCCTTTTCGCTAAAGGCGTATTCCGCGGTGGACCAAAGAAGGGAGTTTAGGAAAAGCCATTCGGTGGCTGATTCATTCACTTCCACTTCCGGGGAGATGAGCATCATATACTCATTTCTGCGGTTGGCCTTCCTGCCCCATCCGATTTCCCGTTCTGGCATCAGATAGTCGCTTGCGCCGATGGTGCAAAGCTTCCAGGACGGCATTTCAGCGGTCGGCTTGAAGACGAGCGTCGTTATCGGCTTCATGTCGTTTGAAAGAACGTTCTTCTTCAGCTTCAAACTGAAAGCAGGTCCCTCTCCGAAAACGGATTTATAATGCTCAAATAGTTTTTGGTGCCTCTTGCTTTCCATATCATTCACCGGATTTGCCAGGAGCTTCTTTCAGGTAATAGCCTCCAGTTTTTCTGGAGCCCCTCAATTCGATGTATTTGCCTAACTCCCTACGTATCGAGTTCCTTACCATATTCAAAGTGATTCCTTTGTCGCCAGAAGACAGGATTTCGTAGATTTTGTCGGCTTTTATCCCAGGATTGCCCTTCACGGTTCTTATGATGGACAGTCCCAAATCATTTATTTCGTCATTTATTTCGTCATTTATTTCGTCATTTATTTCGTCATTTATTTCGTCACTGTAGTTGAGGTTCGGCAGATACACGATGAAGAAGTTCTCGCTGTCGTAGAACTCTGGCTCCTTCCCGGTGCCTTTGTAGGCATTCAAAGTCCTTGCGATCCCTGTTCCGTAATTCTCGATCAGCCCCAGCTTGTCAAGCAAATGCACCAGCCTCTCGTTTCGATAGGTCTGCACGCCTTTCAGCACGTCTTCGAGCGTTGTTTTATACAGCCCTCCGGGACTCGTGATCTTGGCCTTGTCCCTGTAGAACTCAATCTTGATGTTCGACCGGATGAAATAGTTCGTGTGGCAGAAGGCGTTTAGGATGATCTCACGCAGGGAGTTCCCGGGGTAGGACGGCGTCTCGATCCTCTTCCACGAGACCCTGTCGATGACCGCGGAGACGTCGTTCATCCTCTCGGCCTGCTCCTGAGTATCCAAAAGAACCTTAAGCAAGGATCCCTCGAACGTCTTCTTGAGCTTGAAGTTCATTTGATCATCGTATTCGGCGACCTTCACGCATACAGGTGATTCGTCTGAAAGGAGCAAGCCGAGATTTGTATATAAACCATTCGCCTTTCTCAGCCCCAACGTGACCATCTGCTTGTCGCTCAAAGAGATGTCGTGCTCATCGCAGAACTTGCTTAAGAAGCGGAAGGTCAAATCCTGGTTGTCGCTGATGTCGCTCTCGTAGTCATAGGCCTTGGAGTCCATGATCATTTTGAGGATCTCATCCTCGCTGCATTTTCGGATGGACGTCCCGACCCTTTTGTACACGCCGCTTGGCTTCGGCCCCTTGTCCCTTAGGTAATACGGTTTGTTGTTCCCCTCTTCGACATTGATCTCCAATACCCCATCTTCATTGAAATTGAAGGTAACGAGGTTCGATGGAAGCGGATAGAACGCCTCTTGGAGCCATGAGGCCAGTTTCAGGGAAACGGCGTCCCTGTTCTCCCCGAGGAAGAATTCATTGATTGTTCCATCGTCGTTCACCCCAACGTAAATCTTCCCGCCTTTGGTGTTCAAAAAGGCAACAATCTCATTCTTCACCTCATCGATCAGCTTGCTTTTCAATTCAACGACATTCGATTCCTGAAACATAGGCGCCACGCTCCTTTTATTTAGTCACTTACAAATTTAATTATATCGAAGTTGACTAAATATTTCAATTCTTACGTAAAAAATTAAAGTTGATTTGTAATATAAATGTCTCTTCAACACCCGAAAAACGCCAGAATATTCCCAATTCTCACCTTTTGTTTGGCCCGAAAAGTGAAGAATAAAGTTCCAAATATTCCGTAGTTCAAAAAGAAGCTTCCAAGAATTGGGTACACATCATTTTCGGCACTTTTTGTCCTTTTTCCTCATATCTACCAATCGATACTATATTGCCGTACCACAAGGTCGAAGGGTGGATATGTTTCCGGATACTAGTAAAAACGCATATTTTTTGGTTTTTTTCCAAATTTTTGAAATCCAAGAAAAGAAAAAAGGACTTCCGTCCAATTTTCAAAGGGGAAAATCCTGCATTTTTGTGCCTTTTAGGTCACTTTTTGGCTATTTTCGACATAGCAATGTGATAGTCTCCACATGGTACGTCATGGGAAACATATCAACAGGTTGCACTTTTTCAATTTGATAGTGTGAAGATAGATATTTAACATCTCTAGCTAAAGTAGATGGATCACAAGAAACATATACAATTTTTCTTGGTTTTAAAGTCAATACGGATGATAAGAACTTTTCATCTGATCCTTTACGAGGTGGATCCATAAATAAAACATCAACTTTACCTTTATTTTTAGCGTAATTTACAATCCATTCACTTGCGTCGCCTACATAAAAAGTTTCGTTTTGAATATTGTTTCTAATTGCATTCTTTTTTGCATCGGAAATGGCTTCTTTTACGATTTCTATGCCTATAACTTGTTTAGCATGGCGCGCTGCAATTAAGCCAATTGTGCCAATTCCGCAGTAACAATCTAAGACAATTTCTTTTTTACTTAGTCCAGCAAATTGAATCGCGGTTTGATATAAAACTTCCGTTTGCACGGGATTAACTTGATAGAAAGATTTAGAAGAGATTTGAAACCATACACCACAAAGAGCGTCTTCAATATAGCCTTTACCAAAAAGAATTCTTTCTTTTTCACCTAGAATTACATTCGTATCCCGTGTATTAATATTTTGGACGATCGTCGTAATAGATGGGCACGCTAAATGGAGGGCTTTTACAAATTCTCCTCTTCCACCAAATACATCTTGAGCGGTCACTAACACCACCATTAATTGTTTCTTTTCTTTGGATGTACGGATTAAAATATGACGAATAATCCCTTTTCTGGTATCTTCATCATAAGGAAGTATTTTAAATTTTTTCATTAATTCACGAATCGTTTTTAAAACTTCTTCCGCTTTTTCATTTTCAATATAGCAAGTTTCAACAGGAACAATTTCATGGGTTTTTTCTTTATAGAAACCTGTAATAATTCTACCAGTTTGACTTAAACCTACCGGCATTTGAATTTTATTTCGATAATAATAAGGATTCTCCATACCTAAACAAGGGAGAACTTTTATCTTCATATTTCCAATTTTACGGAAAGCTTCTTCTACTTTATGTGTTTTAAAATCAAGTTGAGCAGCATAATCTAGTTGTTGGAAAGAACAGCCTCCACAAGTAGTGCAAACTTTACATTTTGGTTCAATTCTTGAAGGAGATTTAGTAAGTAGTTTAACGATTTTACCTATGTAGAATTCGCTTCTTTCATAGGTCAATCGTATAATAGCTTTTTCGTTTAAAAAGAAGCCGTTAACGAAAACAACTTTCCCTTGATAATGCGTAACGCCTTTACCATCATAGGAATAGTCTTCGCATACCGCTTCAAATTCTCCTAAATTCTTTTCCACTTTCTTCTTCATGCTTTTCTCCTAATATCTCAAAAAGTCCCGTATATGCGGGACTTATTTTTATTTCTTTTGCATTAAGGATGCGATAAATTCTACTTCTACTTTTGCGTCTAAACGTGGGAATAAAGGATTTCCTTTGGTTACATCCACATCACCTAAAACGCCAAAGTTGCGAATGCATTCATAATTTTGTAAGCTTTCTGGTACACCTAATTGTCTAAACAATTCTTTTGGTGCGTGGGTTAATACTGGTTGAAGTAACACGCCAGAAATATATAAGACGTTCGCTAAGTGCGACATTACACTCTTGAGTTCTTCTACTTTGGTTTCATCTTTTGCTAAAGCCCAAGGTGTTGTTTCATCAATGTATTTATTCGCGCGAGAAATTAAATTCATCGCCGCAATAAAGGCATCGGTAATCTTTAAGTCATCAAAAGCTTTTTCATATTGTTCAATGGTTAACATGGCCATAGCTCTTAATTCTTTATCTTGAGGATTCACATCACCAGGATAAGCTGGAATATGGCCGTTAAAATATTTAATCATCATACCAATCGTACGATTTAAAAGGTTACCAAAGTCATTGACTAAATCGGTATTAATACGATTAACGAAATCTTCAGGGGTAAAGCGCCCGTCACTACCAAAAATAGTTTCTCTTACTAAGTAGTAGCGGACCGCATCTAATCCATATCTCTCAATTAATGGATAAGGACTTACCACATTACCTTTAGATTTCGACATTTTTCCATCTTTCATCATTAATAAACCATGGACGAAGATACGATCCGGTAAAGGTAAATCTAACGCCATTAAAATGATGGGCCAATAAATGGTATGGAAACGGGTAATATCATTACCGATGACATGAATGATTTCTGTATCTTTATTCCAATATTTATCGAATAAAGATGTATCATCCGAATCATATCCTAAAGCGGAAATATAATTTAATAATGCGTCAATCCAAACATAGATCACATGACGAGGATCTTCTCTAACGGGAATTCCCCAGGTAAAGGTAGTTCTTGTGATACATAAATCTTCTAAGCCTGGTTTAATGAAAGTATTAATCATTTCATTCTTACGAGATTCTGGGGTAATAAACTCAGGATGTGCATCATAGAACGCTAATAAGCGGTCCACATATTTTCCAACACGTAAAAAATAGGCTTGTTCTTTGGCTTTATAGACAGGACGTCCACAGTCTGGACAAATGTGATCTTCGCCCACTTGCGTATCCGTCCAGAAAGATTCACAAGGGGTACAATACCAACCTTCGTATTCTCCTAGATAAATATCGCCTTGTTTCAATAAACGAGAGAAAACATCTTGAACGACTTTAATATGACGAGCTTCTGTCGTACGAATATAATCGTCATTAGAAATTTCTAAAGCATCCCATAATTGATGGAAGCCTTTTACGATTTCATCAACGAATTCTTGTTCTGTTTTGTTAGCTAAGATTGCGTTCTTTTGAATTTTTTCACCATGTTCATCAGAACCAGTTAAAAAATATGTATCAAAGCCACGCATTCTTCTATATCGAGCATAGGTATCGCACATCACTGTGCAATATGCGTGTCCAATATGCAAATTTGCGCTTGGATAATAAATTGGGGTCGTAATGTAAAATCTATTTTTCATATCAATTTCCCTCTTTCTTCTAATAAAAAACCGCTACCCAAAACGAGATAACGGTTTTAAATACAAAATTCTTCTTATTTGCCAAGTCCGTATTTTTTGTTGAATTTATCAACACGGCCATCTGCTTGGGTAAAGCGTTGTTTTCCCGTATAGAAAGGATGGCAATTCGAACATGTGTCAACACGAATTTCTTCTAATGTAGAACCGGTTTCGAATGTGTTACCACAAGATACGCAGGTCACTTTGCATCTGTGATATGTTGGGTGAATTCCTTTTTTCATTTTTCATTTCTCCTTCCGCCTTAAGCTTCTATGCGAGCTTAAAGAAAGTTTCGCTTAGTTATATTATCATTTTATTTTCGATTTAGCAACCTTTTTCTAAAAGAAAAAAGGATTAATATTTTTAAGACTTCTTGCCTCGAAGCAAGTTTTACTTCAATTCAATCAATAATTCCGTAGATTTTCCTTTGGTGACTAAGAATTTTTCTGCATTAAAGAAGTCTTGTGCTTTACGAACATGATAGTTCTTATAGTTAAAATCAGGGAAGTTCTGATAGACTTTTTGCATTAATTGGCTCATTGGATAAGGTCCATTAATACTTTCTAAGATTTTAACAGCAAATTCTTCTACTTCTTCTCTAGTTGGAGAAACAGTGACTGTTTCTTCCTCAACTTTCTTCGTTGAAGCTTTACTACCTTTTTTCTTCTTTTTCTTTGCTTTTGTCACTTTATTTGCTGCTTCTTTTTCAAGATTTTCTTTTCCAAGAAGATCTTCTAAATAAAAGAAACGGTCGCAAGCTTTGACGAATGAGGAGGCGGTTTTCTTTTCTCCTGCCCCAATAACAAAGATGTTGGATTCTTTTAATCTCTTCACCAATCCCGTATAGTCACTATCGGAAGACATAATACAGAAGGCATCTACATTACCAGAATATAGAATATCCATGGCATCAATAATGAGTTTAGAGTCCGATGCATTTTTTCCTGTCGTATAGCAATATTGTTGAATCGGTGTAATCGCATAATCGTTCACTAACGTTTTCCAACTATGGGATGTATTGCTTGTGAAATCACCATACATTCGAAAATACGTTACTTTTCCTAATACGTTTAATTCTTCTTTTAACGCTGTTAAATATTTACCAGAAACATTTTCGGTATCAATTAAAAGCGCAATTGTATAATCATAATTTTCCATGATTTTCTCCCTTTATTCATTTTCAAATTGGAGGCGATATAAATTATAATAATATCCTTTTTCTTTTAATAAGGCTTGATGAGTGCCTTCTTCAATAATTTTTCCGTTTTGTAAAACAATAATTTTATCTGCATGTTGAATCGTGCTTAAACGGTGTGCCACGATTAGCATCGTACCCATACTCATCATTTTTTCTAATGATTGTTGGATTAATAACTCGGTTTCTGTATCGATATTCGCAGTTGCTTCATCTAATATTAACATCTTAGGTTCATGAACCATCGTACGAGCAAAAGACAAAAGCTGACGTTGACCAATCGAAAAATTACTTCCTTTTTCTAATACAGGTTCATCATATTTTAATGGTAATTTTTCAATAAATTGATTGGCGCCAACAAAGGAAGCGGCTTTTTCAATCTTATCATTTGGAATATCATCATCGCGGAGTGAGATATTCGAGCGAATGGTTCCACTAAATAAGAAAACATCTTGTAACATTTGCCCAATTTGTTTTCTTAAACTTTGAATCTTCACTTTTTTAATATCAATTCCATCAATATAAATCGTACCTTTTTGGACATCATAGTTTCTTGTTAATAACGATAGAATCGTAGTTTTCCCTGCCCCGGTAGCGCCCACAAACGCAACCGTTTCGCCAGCTTTAATCGTAAAACTCACATCTCTTAAAATCCAATTTTCTTCTTCATAAGCAAACCAAACGTGATCAAATTGAATGTCTCCATGAATGGGTGGCATTTCAATTGCGTCTTTATCATCTTCATAGGATGGTTTTAAGTCTAAAAGTAAAAATAGACGTTCACTTGCGGCAAAGGCTTGTTGAAGTCCGTTAACTTGATCTGCTAAAGTTTGAATCGGTCCAAAGAATCTTCCTACGCATTCATAGAAAGACCAAATCACTTGTACGCCTGTTTCCGTTGTTCCAAGTTCAAGTCGATAAATGCTTACATATATTAATGTCGCAATCGCGCCAAAATATAAGAAAGAGATAATCGGTCTAAAAATGGCAAAAATAATGTTTTGTTTTGATCTTGCTTTTACCACTTCTTCATTGACTTGAATGAATTCGTTTTCTTTTCTTTTTTCTTGGTGGAAAATTTGTGTGATTTTCATACCGGAAAGATTTTCATTTAAGAAAGCATTCATGGAAGTGATGCTATGACGCACTCTTCGGTAGGCTTTTTTGGAAAGGGCACGATAGGCATAAGATAAACCACCAACGACTGGAACAAAGATAAGCATATAAAGCGCCAATTGATAATTTAACGCTAACATCATGGCAAATATACCGAATAACGAAAGGATGTTCTTTAAAAGATTAATTAAAATATTGGTATAAAGATCATTAATCGCATTCGTATCACTTGTGACACGAGATACTAATTTACCAATCGGTATACTATTAATTTGATCAATCGACAATGATTCGATATGATGAAACACATCTTCTCTTAATTGATATACGATGGATTGTCCTGCTTTTTGTAAAATCATCGTTTCAAAATACATAAAGAATAAACTAGTTAAAATGGAACCCAAGTAACCTATCGATAAAGCAAGAATGGTCAGATATTTCGTGTTTTCAGGATGCGACAATTTACCAATAATTAATCCTGATAAATAAGGCACCATAAGCTCTAAAGCAATTACAAAAAGCATGAAAATAATCGCTAAGATAAATTTCTTTTTATGAGGACGAATATAAGTAAGCGTACGACGAATAATTTCACTATCTTTCATCGTGCGTTCTTTTTTTACATCATTCATCTTTATCGTTCCTCCATTTCTTTTTCTAATTCTTGGAGTTCAACCATTCTTCGATACGTTTTAGAAGTTTCCATTAAAGTATCATGATCCGCAAAAGCTTCCACTTTTCCATGGCGTAAGACTAAAATACGATGGGCATGACGAACAGTAGAAACACGTGACGCTACAATAATCGTCGTTTTGCCCTTTCTTTCTTCTTCAATATGATGAAGTATTTGTTCTTCGGTTTTTACGTCAACAGCCGAAACAACATCATCTAAAATTAAAATCGTTGGATCTTTAATGACTGCACGTGCTAACGCAATTCTTTGCTTTTGTCCACCGGATAAAGTTACGCCTCTTTCTCCAGAAACCGTTTGATAACCTTCGGGAAAACTTAAAATATTTTCTTCTACTTCTGCAAAACGCGCTGCTTTTGATATTTCTTCTTCACTCGCGTCCATTTTCCCAAATGAAATATGGCTTGCAATCGTACCTGAAAAAAGGAATTGATCTTGCGGAACATATCCGATATCTTTACGAAGAACATCTAAAGAAATATCCATGATATCCCGCTCATCAAAGAACAATTGATCTTTATCCACGTTATATAAACGTAATAAAAGTTGGACGAGGGTGGTTTTTCCACTTCCAATTTTTCCAACAATACCAATCGTTTCACCTTTTTCAATATGTAAAGAAATATCTTTTAAAGTAGGTTCAAAAGAACCTGGATAAGAAAAATATAAGTGCTTCATGGTAATTTCACCTTGTAAAGGCTCTTGAAGTGCTTCTGACGCATCCACAATTTCTGGTTTTTCTTCTAATAATTTAGCAATACGATTTAAGCTTGCATTGCCTCTACTTCTTAAATTAATAATTTGAGCAAGGGCAAGCATCGGCCAAATTATCGTTGTGAAATAGCCAGAGAATTCAGTTACATCTCCCGCATTAAAGTTTTGACCATTGATGACATAATAGCCACCAATTGCCATAATTAAAGCCCCAATGGTATAGATTAATAAATCAATCAAAATATCTAAAATTACTCCATAACGAACATAAGCAATGTTGGCCTTTTTAATATCTTGATTGCGATAAGAAAAAGAACGAAATTCTTGTACTTCTTTAACAAAAGCTTTAATAACGGAAATACCAGTGAAATTTTCTTGGGTAAAGTCACTTAATCTTTCATATGCTTCTTGGCACTCTTTTTGACGTAACTCCATTGCTTTTCCCACTACACCACCTAAAGCCACTAGAACTAAAAGTGGAATGGTTGCAACAATACTAAGCTTCCAATTCGATAAAAACATTTTTACAAATGCCATCCCTCCTAAGAAAAATGCATCTATCGTAAAGATTGTGCCATCGGAGACCACTTGGGATATCATTTCTAAGTCATTGGTAAAAAGCGCCATCAACGCTCCAACTTTTTGCTCTTGAAAATATCGTAACGATAACTTTTCGGCATGCAAAAACATTTCTTGACGAAGGTCCGCCTCCACACGAAAACCTGCGCGTAAAATGGTAAGTCGCCACACAAATCGACCAAGAAAGATAAAAAATCCTATGAGTAATATAGAAACTACAGGTTTCCATATCATTTCACTTGTAAATGTTCCTGTTGCTTTTAATTGATTAATCAAATCTCCTAGAATTTCAGGCACCATTAATTGCGCATAATCGACTAAAATTAAGGCTAAAATTCCAGCAAGAAAAAGATACCAATATTTTTTATAGTAACGATTAATCCATTTACCAAAAATCATAGTGCTCTCCTTTCTAGCAATATAAGTATTATACCAAAGATTTTTATATTTTTTTCTCCAAATTGCATTCTTATTTTTTTAGAAACAATTTCTTTAAAACATATTAGTTTTAATGTATGATTGTTTTGTATAAAGGAGGGCTGAATATGGAACCAAATAACCCAATGCCCAACAATAATCAAGAAGAAAGTATGTACGTTGAAGTCGATAAAAATAAAAAATATTATCTTGTTGGATCAACCAATAAAAAAGATTCTATTTTGTTTAGATTATACTTTTTTATTTACATCATTTTAATTGCACTTTCCGTTGTTCTAGCTTTTGAATTAAAAAATGCGTTAGTTTGCATCCTTCCAATCATTGTACTTTTCTCACTCTATGTTCTTTTTTTCGCAATCAAAGTAAAAAAAGATGAACAATATTTTCTAGATTTTATGAATGATCTTGATTATGAAAAATTAGAAAGAAACGTTTTAAATCTTCTTAGTAATGAAAAGATTCACCCCGAAACCAAAAATTATTATTTAATGAGACTTGTTACTTTTTCACCAAGTTATAGTAAAGAGAAGTATTTAGAATATGGGAATCAAGTGAAATGTCCTAAAAATAAATCTTATCAAATCAATTATGATCTGCTATCTTTTTCCAATAATATGACACTTGAAGAATTAGATCAACTTTATCAGTTTTTGTCCAAGAAATATAAGAAAAATCGACAAGTTTATAAAGCAATTCAATTAGAATATAAAATTCAAAAAGCCGTAATGCTTGGTACTTCAGAAGAGCCTATTGATCAATTACTTCAATCCGTTGGAAAAACAAATTATCAGCGTGCTGTCAAAACCTATTTGTACGCTTTCTATTATGCGAACGCCCATGACAAGGAAAAATTCCAAAAATATTACAACGGTTTTATGAATCAATACGCTGTTTTAAAAGGGTTTGTTGAGAAATTAAATACCTTAAAAGAGGAAATGGAAAAAAAATCTTTATAGATTTTTTAAATCATTCTAACGTTTCATTTTATCTTTATGATAAAATATAAAGTAACAAAGGAGTTGATATTATGGCTACCGATTTATTAGAGCCACTATCCCTATATAACAAGACTTTAAAAAATGAGTTCCACCAACATGCTGAAGATTATTTTGATGAGCTTATCAGAACATCAAGAGTGGATGTGGAAGGAAACAAGCTTACCGTAAAGGCTTATAAAGATGCTTTAGCAAAATTAGAAGTTGCTAAAAAGAAAATGTCAAAAACTCGTTCTTTAAAAGTTTTTCTCATTATTTTAACGGTAATCTTCTTTATTGTGACATTGATCTTTGCTTATTCCGCATTTACAACACCCGTTGTCTCTTTAATGGTAGATCTCATTATCGCCATCGCATCTTTGGGACTTGCCATTCTCATGATTGTTTTATTGGCTAAAAAAATTAAGAAAAAATTAAAAGACCAACAAGCTGTCATTGATGGGCTTACCAATCAAGCGAATCAACGTTTAGCAGAAGCACAAGCACAAATGGCTTGCTTGAATCGAATTTTTGACTGGAATGCGCATGCTGAAATCGTTAAAAGGGCCACAGACGTCCTAAAAATCGATCGTTACTTTGACGTCCAACGCTACCACTATTTACAAGAAAACTATGGTTTAGAAGATGAATTAGATGAACATATCTCTACCGATATGATTATGTCGGGTGAAATCGTCAAGAATCCTTTCTTACTTGTCAGGCAAGTAAAACAAACCATGGGTTCTAAAACTTATTATGGTACTTTAACCATTAGTTGGACAGAAACCGTACGCGATTCGAATGGCAAGTCACATACTGTCACTAGAACACAAACCTTACATGCTTCCGTAATTAAACCAATTCCAGTTTATAATTACAACACTTTCCTCGTTTATGGAAATGAAGCTGCAAAAGATTTACATTTTACTCGTTCTCCATCAGGAGCATCTGGATTAAGTGAAAAGCAAATTGATGCCAAAGTTAAAAAAGGCATGAAAGCTTTAACCAAAAAAGCAAAAAAAGATTTAGCGAAAAGCAATAGTGGTTTTACCGCTTTAGGCAATGAAGAATTTGATGTGTTATTTGGTGCTAAAGACCGTGATAATGAAGTAGAATTCCGTTTACTCTTTACTCCTCTCGCTCAGAAATCATTACTTGAATTAATTAAAAATAAAGAGCCATATGGTGATGATTTCTATTTTGTAAAAGATGGACCATTGAATTTCATTACTTCTGCCCACTCACAAAACCAAGATTATTATGGAAATCCTGCTCGCTACATTTCTTATGACTTAGAGGAATCAAAGAAAGCTTTCATTAATTACAATGATAACTTATTACAAGGCTTATTCTTTGATTTAGCTCCTGTCCTTTGCATTCCTTTGTATCAACAACATGAACCCAATGCATTTAATCCATATCCAACGTATTCACAAAACTTTACTAGTTATGAAATGGAAGTTTTATCTAATGCATTTGATCCTGATATCTTCAAACATCCTGAAACAGCGACTCCAGTTGTTCTAAAATCTAATTTCCAAGAAAAAGCAGGTTCTGCTGATACGACCGTTATTAAAGCTTTTTCATTTAGAACCGAAGATAGATTGGACTATGTCTCTGTTTATGGTGGCGATGGACACTACCACAACGTACCTGTACCATGGGAAGAATATTTACCTATTGATTATGAAACACCTATGGTCATCAAAGGTTTTGAAGGTTCACGTGAAGACTTTAATGATTTATTTAACACTGCTGAATTCCAAAGTTTTATGCAAAAATATGTACGTGATTCGCATATCATTTATCAAAGAGGTTTAATAGCTTTTATTATGAGTTCTCTCTATACTACAAATGCAGATGAAGAATTGACGAACTTATTAAAAAAAGCTAAAATAAATAAGTAAGAAAGGAATTAAAAAAACTATGGCAAATGAATTAGACGAAGTGAATGGCCCAGTTAGCGAAGAAGGTCGCGACGTTGCGGTTATTCAAAAACAAATCCCTGTAAAAGTGGGTTGGGGATCCACATTCTTCCAAGTCATCCTTTGGGTACTTGGTATTATTCCAGGTTTAATTTTCTTGATTATGAAAATTAAAGCCAAAACCTATTTACGTCAATTACAACAAAAGATTCAACATGACGCATCTCAAATCGATAACTATCTTGAACAACGCGTTGTTATCTTATCTAACTGCGCAAAACTCCTTGATAAAGCTATTGATTTAGATAAAGACACCTATACCACGATTGCTGCTGCTCGTTCAGGTATTAATCCAAATGGTGATGCCTCTAACGATGAAGCAAGAAACGCATTAGGTGGAGCTATTGATCGTTTATCCACTCAAATTCATATCGCTTTTGAAAATTATCCAGATTTACAAGCACACAAAGAATTAGAGAAAGCAATGCAACAAAACGATTATCTCCAACGTGAAATTACCGCCGCCCGTGAAGTTTATAACGACACTGTCAGCCGTTGGAACCAAGACATCTTTGCTTGGCCAACCAAGATGATTGCCGCTGCCGAATTAGGTTATACCACTCGTATTCCATTCTCTGCTTCTAAAGAAGTCAAAGATAAAGCTAGAGACGTTTTCTTCTAGAAAAAATGAGGCCTTTACTACTTAGTGAGGGCCTTTTTTATTGAAAAATCAGTAAAATCAAAAATAAAATTTGCTTTAATATCCTGCTTAGAATATCGATAAGACCCAATGAACACTATAGTAGCGCTCTGCAGAAGTTCTTCTTTTCTTATTGCATAATGAATCTTTGTTGTAGGTTTTAAACACTCTTTTGTTTTCGTTACATATTCATCATCATAAAACCATATAGCTTCCGTTTCTACTGACAATAATTTGATTAACTTTAACACATAATTCTTTTCTACATCAAAAGGTGGTTCAATTCCTAAAAAAACTACTTTTTTCACATCTTGACCATGAATTATTTTAGTTAATACGTTAACTATTTTTTCTTCTATTTCTTTTTCATAAGTTAAAAGCGAAGTCGTGGTTAATTGATTCGTATGACTTCTTTTAAAAAGAGAAAGGCCCTTCATGATATTTAGTTTTTCTAATACATATATCAAATCTTCATTATTTTCTTCTTTTTCCAACATTTCACTCAGTTGATCTTTAAAGAATGTGTTAAGCATTTCATAGTAATTTTCTAGAACTAGCGGCACTATTAAAGAAGTTTCTATATTGGTATAAAGAGTTTCAATTTCCTGAGAATACAAAGATTCTATTAAAAAATGCATGGCTAAATGCTCTTCATCTTCTCTACAACCAACAAGCAAGAGTGATGGATAAAAAACATTGAGAAACATATTGCTTTGATTTCGAATGATAGGCCAATTTAAAACATGTGCTTTTTTATATTGAGCATTTAAAAACTTATAAAGTGTTTCATTGATTAAAATAGAAGAGGGTTCTGTTAGGATAAAATAAGGCGAATGCTTATAAGATAGTTCGTCTAAAATTTCCCATTCACTCTTTTTTAATTGATTGATGATAATCCACTGAAAATCTTTCTTTAACCAGTTTTTATCGGACGAAAAAAAGATATTTTCTTTATATAATGAAAATACCTCGCTTAATCCTTCAATTCTTTTATCATAATATCCTTTTTGCAAAAAGTTGGTCTTATTTTTATTAACGTCAAAAGCCACTACTTGGTAGTGGGCTTTAGCAAATAATAATGATAAAAATATTCCTTGTTCATCTAATCCAATAATCAGTACTTCTTCTCTTGCGTTCTCCATGATTAATCACCATAGTCAGAGCCACGGGATTTATCTTCCACAAATAGTTGCAAGCGATCAGTAATATCAAAGATTTCTAAATACACTGCATCTTCTACATGTGATAAAGGCGCTTCATAATCACCCGTAAATACAACTTTGTGATTCGCTTTGACTATTCGCTTCATTTCTTCTAAAATAAGAGATAGAGATTCTGGGTAATGCCGTTGAAATTCTTCTAACTGTGTGTAGAAAATTGGTTCTACATAAAAACAACTGCCATCTTCATAAAAATAAAGTGCTGAGAAGGGATTCTTGGCATCTTCACCTTGGGTAAGATGGGCCCATTCTTGATAATTTTTCATACGATTCACCCCATATCATTATTATACAAGTTGTGATAAAAAAAACAACGAAAGGAGTTTAAATGAAGAAAGATATTAAAGCTGTCATCACCGATATTGATGAAACACTATTTAGCCATACATTAAAACAAATTCCTGAAAGTGCCGTTAAAGCGGTTCATGCGCTGCAAAAAAGAGGAATTAAAGTATTCTTATGTTCAGGAAGAAATGAATATTTAATCCGTAAATTAGGTGTTCTAGAACATATTACTCCTGATGGATTAATTACCATGAATGGCGCGAACGCTATTATTGATGGAAAAATCATTTATCGTTATCCTATTCCCGAATCTGAAGTAGATGCCTTAATTAAATTCTCTAAACGTCTTAAATTTGGATTAACTTTAATTGAAGAAAATGAAGGACATATTAATTATGTTGATGAACGCGTAATTACCGCTCATGAAAAATATGGCACCCGTTTCCCGCAACCAAGAACTTTCCCTGATCATTATGATCGAACCATTTATCAAGCGATTGCTTTCTGTGATGAACTTGATGAATCTTTATTTCTACCCCACTTAAAAGACTGCAAATGCGCAAGATGGGATGAATACGCTGTCGACATCATGCCAAAGGATAGCGATAAATCGAAAGGCGTTTTAGCGGTATTAGAATATTATAACTGGAAACCAGAAAACGTATTATGTATCGGTGACGCTATTAACGATGTAGAAATGCTTTCTTTCGCTGGTATTTCTGTTGCTATGGGAAACGCAAAAAGCGAAGCAAAAGCCGTTTCTGACTACGTTACAACACCAATACTAGAAGACGGATGGGCAAAAGCCATGGTTCATTTTGGACTCATCACAAAAGAGGATTTAGAATAGTCCTCTTTTTTATTTTTGAACACTATTCTTTTATTTTTAAAATCAGTATAATGTAATAGATTAAAGAAAGGGTGACTAAAAAATGATTGAAATCCATGATGTCACAAAAGTATATGGGAAAGGTAACCCAGCCGTTTCCCACATGAATTTAACTATAGAAAACGGAGAAATTTTTGGCTTTTTAGGGCCAAATGGTGCCGGTAAAACCACAACATTAAAAATGATGACCGGTATTTCTCCTATCACAGAAGGTTCTATTACAATTGATGGCTTTGATATTACCAAGCAAAGTCTAAAAGCTAAGCAACAATTTGGCTTCGTTCCTGATAGTCCTGATGTTCTATTACGTCTAAAAGGAATTGAGTACTTAAACTTTATCGCTAGTATTTATAATGTGGAACATACAGATGCAGAAGAAAGAATTTCTTCTTTAGCAAAACGCTTTGAAATTCAAGACGCTTTGAGCGATAAGATTTCCTCTTATTCTCATGGTATGCGCCAAAAATTAATGATGATTGGCGTTTTATTACATCAACCCGCTAACTGGATATTAGATGAACCCTTAACCGGTTTAGATCCAAAATCCGCTTTTACTTTAAAAGAAATGATGCGTGAACATGCGGATGCTGGAAATACGGTCCTTTTTTCTACACACGTTTTGGATGTGGCGGAAAAAGTATGTGATCGAATCGGCATTTTATCACATGGAAAACTCGTATTTGTTGGAACGATTGAAGAATTAAAGAAACAAACAGCGAAAGATGAATCCTTAGAAGAATTATTCTTGGAGCTTACAAGTCATGAGTAAAACTTTAAAATTAGCTTCTGTTATTTTTAAAAATAACTCCAATTTATTTGCCCAAGTCAATAATGGGAAGAAGTCAAAAAAAGGTGGAAAAGCAACAGCGATTATTTTAGCCATTGCTTTTATCTTCATCGGCATCAGTATTTTTATGATTTCTTATAGTCTTTTTTCCGTTGCACTTCTTGATAATCAAGGAAATCCTAGTACCCTAGATACAGAATATATTAAAAATATTCTCACGGTTTTCTTTCCTTACCTCTTTGGCTTTTTATTTATTTTCTTAAATTCGCTCGTCGTTTCTATTTTCTTTTTGTCCAATGATTCACATGTTTATTTGGCTATGCCAATAAAACCTTATCAAATCTTTTTAGCGCGTTTCATTTCTACACTTTTAACAAGTTATATCTTAGAATTTGTCTTATTATTTCCTATTTATCTATCCTTTAATTTGGTAACAAGTGCGGGACCTCTTATTTATTTAAATGAGGTTTTGCTATTCTTATCTATGCCATTTCTACCTATTTCCATCACTTTTATTTTAACCATCATCATTGATTTAATTGTGCACATTCAAAGACATCGCGAAGTTTTTTCCTTTATCTATTCAATTCTAATGATTGTCGGAATCATTGCCATTGAATTCGTTGTTCAATTTGCTTTACCTGGTGAAGATCTTAAAGAAGATGTCGCTTTGATTGCACAAGCAAAAGAATTAATGAAAAGCCAAGCAGAATCACTCTCTTTTTTAAATTTCATCAACCATTTCATCGTAGATGGCTTTACACAAAATGGTATAAGTGGTTTGCTGAATATTCTTGCTTTCGTAGCTATATCACTCGGTGTATTAGGTATTATCTCTTTTATCAGTAATATTTTTTATCAAAAATCCATTATGGGTGAAGGCGAAGTAACGAAAAAGAAACATCACACTAATGAAATAAAAAGTTCTCATCATTCTTCTTTTCAAAGTTATGTTTTAAAAGAATGGAAAACTATTGTTCGTTCTCCTTCTGCTTGTATTCAAATTTTATTTCCTCCCTTTTTGCTTATTATCATTCTTTTTATTTCTATTTTTGCTACTTATTCTAGAAGTCAAGCAACGATGGAAGAATTAGCCGAAGCCATTGAATACTTTAGAAGCTTTATTGCTTTAAATAGTCCTATTGCACCATTTATTATATGTGCCATCAGTGCATTATTTAGCACGATGATTCTAGCTTCTGCAAGTGCAATTTCTCGAGAAGGAAAAAATGCTTATTTATTAAAAGTATTACCTATTTCTCCTATGAAACAAATTCACGCTAAAATGAGCGTTGGTGTTTTATTCGCTACTTTCTTTATGCTTATCATATTCATTGGGGGAACCATTTTCTTACAATTACCTTGGTATTTACCGATTCTTTATTTCCCGCTTTCTTTCTTTACGATTATCATGATCAACTACATTATGATTTTGATGGATTTAAAACATCCATATTTAGATTGGGAAAATGAAGTCGCGGCTATGAAGCAAAATCGTTCCGTCGTTATGACCATGCTCATTTTACTAGGGTTATTCTTTGCCATTATTTTACTAGGAATTCTCTTTTACTCTTTAGCAATTCCTGGTTATATTTTATTAATTTTACTTACAGCAATTGTTATTGGACTCACTATTTTAATAGAAAAAAAGATGCAGAAGAAGGATATTCTCCTCTTCAAACATCTTGAAGATTAATTTCTATTTATGATAAGTTTCATGATGTAATATCTTAAACGCTCGATAAATTTGCTCTAAGATAATCACTCTTGTGAATTGATGAGTGAACGTCATTGGGGATAAGCATAAACGAAAGTTTGCTCTTTCAATGACTTCTTTAGATAAGCCTAAAGAGCCGCCGATTACAAAGGAAAAAGAAGAAACGCCTTCCGTCATTTTATTATCTAAGAAATTAGAAAATGATATGGAATCCATTTCTTTTCCATGTAAATCTAATAAAACAACAAAATCATTCTTTTTTATCTTTTGAAGGAGTTTATCTCCTTCTTTTCTTTTAATTAATTCTTCTTCTTTTAAAGAAGCTTTATCGGGAATTTTTTCGTCCGCTACTTCGATGATTTCAATTTCAGCGTAAGCTTGCAAACGTTTTTTATATTCTGAAACCGCATCTATAAAGTATTTTTCTTTGATTTTGCCGACTGCAATAATGGATATTTTCATAATTTAATTTTATCTCCACCAATGAGTATCTCATATTGAGAAGCGGCTCGAATTTGAAACCGATCTGGGTTGATTTTTTCTTTTCTAAATACGCGTAAATATGCTTCTAAAGCTTTTTCTTCTGTATTCGCTTCTTGTGATAAGTGCGCTAAGACAATTTCTTTAGTTTTATCACCGATGCACTGCGTTAAATAGTAAGCACTATCTTCATTACTTAAGTGACCTTCATCACCAAGTATTCTTTGTTTTAACTCATAAGGACGATTCGTGGCTAATAACATCCTTACATTATGATTGCTTTCAAAAATATAATAATCCGCATTCTGCATATGTTTTAAATTATTTTCACTTACATAACCAGTGTCCGTCATGTACACTAATTTTTCTTCGTCATCTTCAATCACAAAGCCTAAAGGATTTTCAGCATCATGAGAAGTAGGTAAAGTAAAAACACGAAAACCCGCAATGTCGTAGTGGTTATATGGCTCTAAATAGCCTGATTCATCCATATCATATGTACCTTCTCCAGCAAACATGGGAATGTCTTTTAAAAAGCGTAATCCGGCAGTATGATCACTATGATCATGTGTGATTAAAACAGCAGAAATATCTTCTAATCGATAAGGAGTTTTGGATAGCTGCTCTAAAAATCTTTTTTGGGTAAGCCCCATATCGATTAATATTACATGTTGATGAGACGCTACTAATGTCGCATTTCCTTTGGAACCACTTGCTAAAACGTAAAATTCCATTACTCATCATCCTCTTCGTGGGGACGAGCAGGATCATCAAAACGGCCAATGCTTTTCGTAAAGGTTAATTCAACTTCACCAATTTGACCATTACGGTTTTTGGCAATCAATACTTTTACAATAGAGACACTTGAATCTTCTCCATTCGGTGCTTTCGTCTCTTCTTTATTAGCGTCACCCTTTTTATCTTGCGCATAGTAATCTTCTCGATAAAGCAATAAAACTTGGTCCGCATCTTGTTCAATAGATCCGGATTCACGTAAGTCACTTAAAACAGGTTTTTTACTTCCTGTACGGCTATCTACCGCACGAGAAAGCTGGCTAATCACAAGAATAGGTATTTTTAATTCACGCGCTAATTCCTTTAAAGAACGAGAGATTTCTGATACTTCTAATTGACGACTTTCAACTTTTTTAGCGCCAGTAGTAATTAAACCGATGTAATCAATCATAATCAATGAAAGATCAGGACATTCGGTTTTAAGTTTCCTAGACTTTGCTAAAATATCCATGAGTTTAATCCCTGGAGTGTCATCAATATAGAGTTTAGTTTCAGCAAGTTCATTCATTGCTCTTTCTAACTCTAACTGCTCACGTTTTGTAAGAAAACCTGTTTGAATTTTTCCTAAATCCACACAGGAACGATTTGCTAATAAACGTAAAATCAATTGTTCAGATGGCATTTCTAATGAGAAAATAGCGACCGGTGTATTTGTTTTAGATGCCGCATTAAAAGCAATGTTAAGTCCTAATGCCGTTTTACCAACCGAAGGACGGGCTGCTAAAATAATGATATCGGAAGGTTGAAAACCATGCGTTTTCATATTGAGTTCACGATATCCAGTCGTTACCCCCGTAACTCCATCTTCAGAAGCTTTTTTCTGAGTTAAAAGCATTTGGCGCACTTTTTCAGTCACTTGTTTAGAAGTAGAGAAAGAACTAATTCTTCTCTTTTCTGCTGCTTTATCTACTCTTCTTGCTGCATCACCAATAAAGGTACCAATATCTTCAATTTCATTTTCGCTATATTCTTTAATAATATCATCCATCGTATTTAAAAGCGTACGTAAATAGGATTGATCCTGGACGATATGAATGTAGTGTTCGGTACTAGAAAAACTTACAATAGATTCACATAATTCATGTAAATAATCTACCCCACCTACTTTATCTAATTCTTTTAAATTGATTAATGCTTCCGTTACGGTTTTGATATCAACAGGAATTCCTTTTTGTTGCACATCTAAAATAGCACTAAAAATAATTCGGTGTTTGATATCATAAAAGTCTTCTTCTTCAAGTAGGCTTGATGCATCCAAAAGCGATTCCTTTGAAAGCATCATCGCGCCTAATACTGTTTTTTCTACTTCAACATTGTTCGGTTGCTTCTCAATCATGGATTTCACCGCACTTTTTCACTAACATGAACTTTAAATGTGCCAATAACGCCCTTATAAAGTTCGATTTTCATCGTGGTTATACCAAAGACATTAACGGTATCTTTCTCCACAAATTTACGTTTGTCTAAAAGAATACCATGTCTTTCTTTCATTGCTTCACAAACTTGTTTACTGGAAATAGAGCCAAACATTCTTCCATCTTTTCCTGGTGTTGCTTGGAATTCTAGTATGATATCTTTTAAACGAACAACAAGTTCTTCCGCTTCTTTTTTCTTATTGGCTTCTTCTTGTTTTTTCGCTTCGATTTGATTATCTAGAATCTCACAACTTCTTTTCGTAGCAAGAACTGCTAAACGACGAGGTAATAAGAAGTTATTGCCATAACCATCACTTACATCGACAGTTTGTCCCTTTTTTCCTACACCTCTTACATCTTGTAATAAAATAACTTGCATAAAGAAGTCCCTCCTTTACTTCTAATTAAGCTTCTTGAGAATCGCTTAAATCGGATAACTCAAGTATTTTTTCTCTTACTTTTTCACGCACATCTTCCACGGTTAAACCATGGGTTGTAAATAGCACAGCAGCGCGATCGAATTCGCCTCCACCATAGCCATCTGGAAAGCTTTCCGCGACACGTTGGACGTTATATTTTCCATTACCGCGGCAACTCACTTTAATTCCATTATCGCTTACTTTGCCGATAACAAAACAAGCATCAACATCTTTCGTAGCCACATGCTCATCCGCTACTTTAGCTAAAATATCTTCATCTAAAAGTGAATTTGGATTTTTAGGATCGGTTGCACAAATAATGAAAATATGAATACCACCACTAATATAGAAATTCAAAGAATTATACACCGCGGAAGTGCCCGCACCGATACTACATTTTAATTGATAGGTTTCATAAGCTTCTTTTAACATATTACTGGCATTTTCTGATTTAGCACCCCGTTGAACAAGCATATTACAAGCGGAATAAGTTGTCGTATCTACACGGTTTTTAAAGAAACCAGTATCTAGCATAATACCAGACAATAAAACATCCGCGATCAATGGATTCATCTTACAATCTTCTTCGGTATATTGAAGTAAGTGAGTTACCATTTCTGAACAAGAAGAAATAGAAGGATCAACGCATTCAAGAATAGGAGCAATTTCCATATCTTTTGTATTTTTCATGTGGTGGTCAAATACGATGACTTTACTTGGCGTCATAGATTTACTATTTCTATCAAAAATTTTACTTAATAACGAACCGACTGGATTATATACATCAGTAAGAATAATTAAAGAACGATCATCCATTAAATCAGGAACATCATTGGGGGTAATAAAGATAGACTTTAATCCCGATGAACGTAAGGTTTGGAATGCGGTTAAAGTATTGGATTGTGCTGAGTTACTATCAAAGACAACATAAGCAGGAATACTTTCACCATTGTTACGATGAACTGTTTTTACAAAGGAATAAAAACCTAATGAGCTACCTAAGCTATCCATATCGGAAATTTTATGTCCAGAAATAATGACTTTGGATGCTTCACGAATACTGGAAGATAAAGATTGAGCATAGGTACGATAACGCACTAAATTTTGTTGTCTTTGTACTTTGTTGGTTCCGCCAAATACGGTTTGACCATCAATATCCGAAACAATAATTTGGTCACCACCACGACGTAAAGCAGTAGAACATGCTCTTGTAGCTTTGCTTTCAAGAGATACAATGCTTTCATTGAAGCCATGGGCGAAACCAATAGAAACGGTCATAACCGTTGCATCATCACCACGAGAATTTTCACGAATAGTTTCTAATAAAGTAAAGCGTTCTTCACGCATTTTATTAAAGTTTTCAAAGTTACTAATGATTAAGAATTCATCATCATTGGACATAACCGCAAGCGCGCCATGTTCGGAGAAATACTTATCGATTAAGTGATGCGTTTCAATAACTACATCATTAAATTTCTTAGTTTCTAAAATTTTCGATAATTCATCATAAGTATCAATAACTAATTTACCGATAACAATTGCTTCTTTTAAAGCCATTTCATGTTCTTCGGTATAATCGGAAACATCGCGGAATAAAAATAATCTTGAATCACGCAAATACTCTACATCAAATGTTGTGTTATTGACTTTGATTTGCACTGTTTTTTGTTCAGTTTCTTCTTCACTCTTAAACAAGCGAAGTGGCTCAAATAAACTATAAATATTCATGTCGAGCATATTGATTTGACGACCACTTAAGAATTCATTGGTCCAAATGACCATGTCATTTTTATCGACAACCGCTAATCCTAAGCGTGAGAAATCATAGGCTTCTTTTACATCTTGACCAATAATACTTGCTACATCTAAATCCGTTTTATGGGATACACGTACAAGTTTTGAAATATAAATTAATACCAAAAGTGTATCAATAAAAATAAAAGTAGAAAAAATAATGGATATCGCTAATGTATTTTTGGATAACGAATCCATCCATGGAATTGAAGCTTTGTTTTGGAGTAATAAAATAAAAGCAACAATAAATACGATTTGTATAAAGCCAAGAATAGAGCCAATTACTGTAAATTTATGTAATACATGGCTAATATTGGTTCGATTCTTTTTTTTCTTCTTTTTCGCTTGTAAAGCCGTAACTGCATTCATTGAATATGAAGTCGGAACTTTTTTCACGATGATCACCTCAATCATTATTTAAGTATATTATACACGTCGATAGTTAAAAATAAAATAGAACATATAGTTCTATTATTTTTAAGACCAGTAAATTCAATCGTTTTAATTTTCTTTTCTATGCAAAATTTTCTTTTTTTCTCTATGGTAAGAAATAAAAGATTGGACCACACCATTGATTACATGAAGAGGGAATAAAACGATAAATAAGCAAGCAAGTAAATAAATCCACATTTTATTCTTTTCACGAGCGAGTCGAGAAAAATAAACTAAAGAGATTAATAAGTAAACTAAAGAAAGAATGATAATGACGTTTAAAAGAATTTCCCATAGGGTGCGAAGCCAACTTGGAAATTGTTGGTACAACACAATCGTTCCAAAGACGATGACACTTACCACGCAAAATAAAATATTTACTATCAAAGGAAAACGAATTTTTTGAAAAGAAAATTGATCTGTTTCGTGTTGGAAAATTCTTTTTGATAATAATAATGTTACATAATGAAACAATACACCTTCTAAAAGACTCATAATCGCAATAATACTTGGCACTAATCCTTTAGATATGGCTTCCACCATAATTTTAGTTTCTTCATTTAGTTCAGGAATCTTTTGAAATAAAGCTTGCAGAACTGAAGAAATTTCATCATAAATTGAATATCCATAAAGAAGTTGAGAGAAAACAAGCATAGTTAAAACATTAATCACAACAGAGCCTAAAACAGCAATTGTAACATGAACGCCTTGTTTTTTCGTTTTATAAAGACTTAATCCATACAATAAGCCGATTAAATTACCGCTTAATACAAAAAATAAACCATGTAAAGGATTGTGCGCTAACGATAGACTGGAAATGGCAATCATCGGAATTAATCCTTTAACGAAACCATACCGCATCGTATAAAGAGCCACAGGAATAGGAATTAAAAAAGGAAACAATTCTTCAATTTCTAATCCGGTAACATGAGAGATAAAAAGGATTGCAATGGCAATCGCAGTCGTCATCGCCGCGTCCGTTAAATATTTTAATTTGTTCATTTTTTACTCTCCTTTCCTTATTAGAATAAAAGCCCCCGAAACCATACTTCGGAGGCCTTATGTTTTTTAATTTAATTAGTCGATAACATATGGTAATAAAGCCATATAACGAGCATTTTTAATTGCTTTCGCTAATTCACGTTGATATTTTGCACAGGTACCAGTCACACGACGTGGAGTGATTTTACCGTTTGGAGAAATAAATCTCTTTAATAATTCGACATCTTTGTAGTCGATATATGCAACTTTATTTTTGGTGAAATAGCAAACCTTTTTACGAGGTCTAATTTTTTTGAAACCCATTGTTTCATCCACCTTTCATTGATTAATTTTTATTTTTTAAAATGGCAAATCATCATCTGGAATATCAATAGATGATAAGTTACGATTGCCACTATCTTCAGCCATGTCATCGAAAACTGGCGTCTCTTCTTTTGGCGCCGCTTCGGTACTCGTGCCTTTTGGTTCTAAGAATTGGACAGAATCACAAATGACTTCTAATACATTTACTTTACGTCCGTCTTTAGCGTCATAAGTACGTTGATTTAAACGACCTTCAACACCAACAAGCGAACCTTTTCTAGTAAATCTCGCCATATTGTCTGCAGCTTGATTCCAAACTGTACATGGAATAAAACTTGCACTTCTTTCTGCTCCGCTTTTCACACGGTTATCTACCGCAATGGTGAAGGATGCGACAGCAATACCAGAACTTGTTCTTCTAAGTTCAGGATCTCTAGTTAAACGACCTACTAATACGACACGATTAATCATGATTGAATTCCTCCTTATATTCTTTATTCAGCATGACCGAGAACGATCAAATGACGAAGAATATTGTTGTTAATTTTGGCAAGACGATCAAATTCTTTCGTAGCCGCTGCATCCGCAGTCACTTTGACTACAACGTAGAATCCTTTCATTTCGTCTTTGATTGGATAAGCTAAATCACGAAGTCCCCATTCATTAACATCATCAATGGTTCCACCATTATCGGTGATGACTGCGTTCATTTTGCTAATAGCAGCTTTGCGTGCTTCTTCATCAAGATTAGCTCTAACAATATACATAATTTCGTACTTTTTCATGAGTACACCTCCCTTTGGTCTTTTCTGGCCAATGTTAGCATTGGCAGAGAGTATTCCTATGGCCTTCACCCCATAGTAGAATTATTATAAAATAATTCTTCTTGGTTGTAAAGAAAAAAAGCGTAATCGACTTGAGGTTCTCAAGTATTCTTTACGCTTTAAAATTGAAAATTCCTAACTTTATTGTATTTTTTCTTTTTCGTCTAAAAGTTCAGATATGCTTTGTATAACTGCCCTTCTTACATATCTTGCGCCAAAACGCGCTAGATCTGTATCATTGATATGGACATCTTCTTCGTGAATTTCTTTGGCAATCTCCATGCTTTGTGCTTCTTGATATAACATTAAATACTGATGAATTAATTGCTTTTTAGCCTCCTCATCAAAATAATCAAAAAGAATAATATCGTCTAAACGATTAAGAAATTCTAAACGAAATTGCGAAGATAATTTGGTATAGATATCTTCATTTCCATTTTCTACATGGAAATGCATTCTTCTAGAAAAGGATTCTTCTTTACCAAAACCTTGGTTAGACGTCATAATGAAGATAATATTGGAGCAATCCACTTTTTCTTGCGTAGCATCGTAAAAATAGCCTTCATCAAAAATGCTTAAGAAAAAGTCACAAACATCAACATGGGCCTTATCGATTTCATCTAGTAAAACTACGGCATTGGGATGTGCTTGAATTCTTTTTATGAATGTGGGTTTGCTATCATAGCCACTATAGCCAGGAGCAGAGCCAATGAGTTTATTTAATGAGGGACTATCTTGATAGGAAGCCATATCTAAGCGGATAAAAGCTTCTTTATTCTTTAAAAAACATTCTGCAATAATCTTACTTGCTTCACTTTTTCCTACTCCTGATGGCCCTGCAAAAAAGAGAACTAGAAGTGGGTGTGACGGCAATCTCGCCCCATTCTCAAGCAGCCTTAACCATCGATAAATCTTCATAATAGCGGATTTCTGCCCAATTAATTTTCTATCTAGTTCATTTTTTGTGAAAATAGCTTTGTTTTGAATATCAATGGTTACGTTATAAAAGCTTTCCATTGTCCGCACAATATTTTCTCTGGTTAATGTTTTATTTGCAATAACTGAACTATTATCTAAAATGTCAATGGCTTTGTCTGGAAAAGAACGTGCAGGAAGGTATTCATCCGCTAAATCCACAATAAAGTGAACCAAATTTCGAGGAATTTTAATTTGATAATAGCTTTCATAAATCGGCACTAAAGATTGTAGAATTTTTTCGGTTTCGCTCGCGGTAGAAGGATCTACTTTAATCAGTTGGAAACGACGACTTAACGCTTTATCTTTAGCTATGGTCGCGTGATATTCATCGGTTGTTGTTGCTCCTATTAGTTGGATTTCTCCTCTAGATAAATAAGGTTTTAAAATATTACTCGCATCAATAGCGCCTTCCGCCCCACCGGCTTTAATAATATTATGGATTTCGTCAATAAAAAGAATAGCGTTCCCGTCTTCTTTTACCTTTCGAATAATCTTTTTTAATTTTTCTTCAAATTCACCACGGTATTTTGTTCCGCCCACTACGGAAGAAAGATCTAATTCATAAATTCTTTTATTTTCTAAACCCTTTACTTTATTTAAAGAAAGTAAATACGCTAATTCTTCTACAATAGCGGTTTTCCCAATTCCTGGCGCACCAACTAAAAGAGCGTTTGGTTTATTTCTTCTGATTAAAGCGCGGATTAATTGATCTAATTCTTTTTCTCTACCAATTAAAGGATCTTTTTTTGTCTTACTTAATTCGTGCAGATCGATGATATTTTCTAATTCACTATGCTTTTTCATTGCTTTTGCCATTTGTGCCATCATTTCCTTTTTCTTGACTTTATTATTTGTTAAGAAATCAGAAACCATGCCTTCATTATCCTCCACTAACACATAGGCTAAGGATTCAAGAGAAACTCTTTCTTCTTTGTTTTCTTTCGCTTTTTGCACCGCTCTTTCTAAAAGAACTTTAAAAGAAGTTGTGTACTCCATAAAATATACGTCTTCTTCTTTTCTTTTTTTCTTTAGCTCTTTTAAAAAGACTTCATAAGTGATTCCATAAGGTAGTAAAAGCGTTGATAATAAAGAATCACGTGCTTTTAAAAAAGCAAGAAAAAGATGTTCTTTACCAATAAAAGAACTCGATAAATCAAAAGCTAAAGATTCGGCAACCGCAATCATTTTTTGCGATTCAATTGAAAACTTTTCTAGCATGCTTTCCACGCTCCTAACAAAACTTATGTTTTACGATTGATATTTTGAACATAAATTAAATTGTTAAACAAAAAAAGATTCGACAAAAAAAGCATAGCGTTCTATCGAGAATACTATGCCTTTTAAGATTCTTTAATTAGCCAATGATGTTAAAGGATTCCATTGTGACTTGTGTATCTATGGTATCAAAATCCATTTCTACACCATCAAATGGCTTTTTAGTGCCATGGACAAAGTTTGCCATATAAGTGTCAGTATAAGGACCATCGGCTTGTGTGTTTCCTTTAGCGACAAACACTAAGGAAGTTAATTTGTCATTATCAATGATAAAGGTAAATGAATCAATATTTTCGACATTATTACCGCCATTGACTTTCTTATGAAGTTCGCCTTTAATTTCTAAATGCGTTCCTTTCTTAGTTCCCGAAACTGCCACTTGGAAAGAACTTCCACCATCAAGATTTGTTTTTCCTAATTCATAATTAATAAAGCCACTATAAATGTTATAAATTTCATTCCAATAAAGTGGGTTAGCGTCTAAATAAGCACGAGCGCGATTCACTTGACTTTTTAAAACGCCCGCCATAGAGGAG